>Ga0307934_1000016_pt1 | contig 121917 bp, 119 predicted proteins | sample OrgLakmetageno90_FD_201838 | JGI IMG/M metagenome (GOLD analysis project Ga0307934, IMG submission 201838) | Saline water microbial communities from Organic Lake, Antarctica - #90 | ecosystem: Environmental > Aquatic > Non-marine Saline and Alkaline > Saline | place: Antarctica: Organic Lake...
TGTATCGGCATCTCCAGTTCCTTCAGTTACATCAAGAATACCATCATTGTCATCATCTAAATCTGCATCATCAAAAATCTGATCTCCATCAGTATCTATACAATTATCGCTACTTGCAGCAAAGGCAGTAATGGCAACACCATTCATATCTAAACTTCCACAAATGCTTCCTCCACCTTGCTCTAGCAATAAGTTTATTGCAGTTACGGTAGTTGAGGTAATAGCACTTATGTCTAAGAAGGTAGAAGGATTTGAATTATCCGTATCTGCTATCAGTGTATGTATGGTATAACTACCAGCGCTTGTAACTGTAAAAGATGCATTTGTACTCTCTTGAAGAATATCAAGGTTTGAATCTACGAGTAGATAATGCACTTCATACTCGGTAGGTACAGCTCTTGTGGATGGCGACGTTTCCTGAGCATTCAAGGTCCAATTGTTTAGAAATAAATCCATACAAACACTACTACCAGATGTACCTGGCTCTAAACCTCCTGCAATAGCTCTACACCCTGGGCAATCAGAATCGATACCAGTTATTGGAGTGTCATCTTTGCTAGTTCCGACGGATTGACCACCTACAACAGCGGTTGGAATACCAGTAACAGAATCTACACCACCTGTTAATTGACCCGAGGTGTCAACTTGAGAAATAGAAATAGTAGCACTTCCTTCAAAGGCATCAAAACAGCCATCATCATCCGAATCTGGATCTAACCTATCAACAATAGTATCATTATCGGTATCTCTATTCGGATCACCATTGTCTTCATCAACATCTGGAATCCCATCATTGTCATCATCTTCATCTATTCTATCTAAAATTGTATCTCCGTCGGAGTCTGTGTCTTCAAAATCATCTCTATAATCAAAATCTTGAACGGTTGGCGATGCATTGTCACCATTCGGATTCGTGTCATTGTCTGAATCACTGAAAATGGTAGAGAATTGAGTGCCATTATGTAAGAAACCATTTACATCACTATACCCTGTTGATCCAGCATCAGAGTTGATACCATTAGACTGCATTACACCTGATAATGTTAAGCCACTTTCGATAACATCTAAAATAATATCATTGTCAGAGTCGGTGTCTAAATAATCAAAGCTATCTGATGAATCTGTATTTACAGGACTCAAACCATTTGTTGACACATAGGCATTATCTAATCCCAGCGTATTATATGAACCGCTTGGAGCTATATAATCTTGTGTGGTTTGTGCTTCTATATTGTCTGGTATACCATCGTTGTCCGAATCAAGATCTAACCTATTTGAAATACCATCTGTATCTCCGTCTGTTTGTGCATCTTCTACAGTATCCAAAATACCATCATTGTCATCATCTATGTCATCTGCATTCACAACGTTATCACCATCCGTATCTAAGCACCTTTCATTTGTTGCTGATAGCACCTCAATGTCTACACCTGTTGAATCAAAGTCAGCACAAACAGTACCATTCAATCCATTGCCTACCGTAGTTTGAAGATCAGTAATGGACCTACCTATAAATGTATCTAGGTCTAGATAATTAGGATCTGAATTATTGCTTGTCTCTGCCACTAGCGGATGTAGCGTATAGTTTCCTGGAGTGCTTACTACAAAAGAAGTTGACGTGGTTGACATACCTGCCTGCGATGTAGCTTCGTCATGCGCTTGTATAATGTCACTTGAATCAACTAATATATAATGTAGATTGTAGGTTACAGGCTGTAGTACTGGGGCAGTAACCACATTTGCTGTAATCGTAATATTACCTGCCATATCAATACATGCTTGGTCATTTCCTGCTGTTGAATCCAATGACAATTCACCTGCATCTGCTGTACAGTTAGCACACTCCACTGGTTGACTACTATCTTCTTTGCTATCGCCAATACCTTGAATGATTCCGAAACCTGCAGGAACACCATCTGTATCTACTGTTCCCTGAGTTAAAGCTCCTATATAACTTCCTGTAGTTAGCAAGTTTGTGGCATCAAAGTTGCCATCTCCCTCAATCGCATCAAAACAGCCATCATTATCACTATCAAGGTCTAAGTGATCAGGATTGTCAGTAGTATCAGTATTTATTGGTATGATTAGCGCATTCCCCTCATCAAAATCGTAGGCATCGTCAATTCCATCACCATCAGTATCGTTGTTATCAGGGCCGCGGTAAATTAACGGATCTTGCGACTCAATATTATCTGGAATTAAATCATTGTCAGAATCTAAATCAAGATAATCTGGATAAGCATCGCCATCTGTATCAACCAGCCTGATTGGAGTTAGCAAAGAATCATAAGCGTCATCTAAGCCATCATTATCAGCATCGCTACCGCTGGGAGCTACATAAGTTATTGTAGGGTCTTGCGCTTCTCTATTGTCTGAAATACCATCACCATCACTATCTGGATCTAAGCTATTTGGAATGTTGTCACCGTCTAGATCATCAGTGATTGGATCTTCGCCTTCAACAGTATCAGGAATACCATCACCATCATCGTCTTCATCATCATCATTGACTAATCCGTCATTATCCGTGTCTAAACACCTAGGGTCGTTAGAAGCAAGCGCTGTAATGGTAATACCTGCCGTGTCTAAACTTCCGCAGACGCTTCCTCCTCCTTGCTCTAGCTCTGTGTTTATATCTGAAATAACGGTTGCAGAACCAATTCCAATAAGAGTTGGATCTAAATATTTAAGTGGATCTGAATTATCAGTTGTTTCAGCAATCAGCGTGTGTATAGTATAAGCAGTTTGTGATCCTCCAGTAGGAGTAACTGTAAACGTTACTGCATTGGTTGTTGCTGAAGAAATATCAGCTGACTGTTGAAGCAATACACCAGTCGGTGAGAAAAGTAAATAGTACATTTCATAACCTGTAGCTGGAAAATTTGGGGTGGTTGTGTCTGTAACTACAGATAGCATGGCTTGCCCAGAAGTAGCGTCTATACAAACCTCTGTGTTTCCGTTTTCTGCCGCTATTGTTCCGGTAGTAGCGGGGCACTGAGGGCAATTGCCTTGTGCATCTTTTGTTGTGTCATCTCTGCTAGTACCAAAACCTTGTGGAACTCCAAAAAAGCTTGAGATAACTGTAACCATGCCAGATGCATCTAAGTCTGCTGGTGCAATTGTATCATCTCCCTCAATCGCATCAAAACAGGTATCGTCATCACTGTCTGTATCTCTGTAGTCAGGCTCAGCATCGGTGTCTGAATTTAAAGGAATGATTGCTATACCCGTAGCAAAATCAGGGTCATACGCATCGTCCAATCCATCTCCATCATCGTCATTTGTTGTAGGAGGCACATAGGTTCCGCTCTGGATTTCTATGTTGTCTAAAATATTATCATTGTCAGAGTCTAAATCTCTAAAGTCTGGTTCATCTGTGGTATCAGTATTTACAGGATTGATTGCAGTACCCCCATTATCTGGATCATACGCATCATCCAATCCATCTCCATCCAAATCAGTACCTAAAGGTGACTCATAGCCTGCTGTAGTTTGAACTTCAACATTGTCTGGATTACCATCGTCATCACTGTCTGTGTCTAAATAATCCGGATAAGCATCGCTATCTGTATTTACAGGGGTGGTAAGACCAGTAGGATAAGCCGTGTCAAAACCTCGTGCATTAACAGTCCCGTCTGGAGCTGTGTAACCTGTTCCTGAAGCCTGTGCCTCTATATTGTCTGGATTACCATCGCCATCACTGTCTGTGTCTAAGCTATTTGGAATGTTGTCACCGTCTAGATCATCAGTGATTGGATCTTCGCCTTCAACAGTATCAGGAATACCATCACCATCATCGTCTTCATCATCATCATTGACTAATCCGTCATTATCCGTGTCTAAACATCTGCTATCAGTAGCAGCTATAACTTCAATTGCAACTCCAATACTATCAAAGCTACCACAAACAATACTTGGGCTGATAGCAGTGCCCACTTCGGTACTTACCAGTGTAATTGTTGATGGGATCGTATAACCTGACTCAACTACCAAAGTGTGTATCGTGTAATTCCCTGGGGTTACTGTCGCTAAGATCAAAAACGAAGCATCTTGAGTAATCGAAGTTAGTAGGCTTGATTGCTGTATAATATTGCCACTATTGTCTACCAATAGGTAGTAGGACTCATAGCCTGCAGGAACTACTCTTTGATTTGCAAGAGTTGTAGATGCTAATGCTGTAAGTGTTGCATCCCCTGTTATAGCATCTATACACACCTCATTTCCTGTTGCTGGCGTATCGAATATACCTGCGCTGCTTGTTTCGCATGTAGAGCAATTTGGATCAAAATCTCCATCGTTTTGACTCGTACCCATGCCTTGGCTTTGTGTGAAAAAGGTTTCGCTTACAATAAGAGGTACACCTTGTGCATCTACTCGTGATGGGTCGTTGGTGAGTACATTATTTTGCAAACTGTGCTGATACCCTTCTAATCCCTTTACATAAACATCTCCAACCTCTAAATGCCAGTCGCCATCCAACCCCGTAATGTTGGTGGAGGCTAGCACTTTCAATCCTAACTTTTGCTCTAAGGCTGCTACTGCTGCTAGCCCTTTGGCGCTCTTTGCAAATTCACATCCGTAAATGTTTAGCTGCTGTAGGTTTGTGTTATGGGTTAGCCCTAACTGATTACTTAGGTAGCTGCTCAATGCGTCGCCGCTTAGCCAAGTGCCTTCAATCAATAACTCGCCAGAACGACCATGACTAAACAAATGATACGTACTACTTGTTGATGACTCTAACAGTGCGTTTGATAAAAACAACTTGCCAGGTAAGGAAGGTTCAATGTAATGAGCCTCCGAGCAATCGCTCGCACGCATTATAAACGTGCTTAAAAAAATTAATAATGAAAGAGTAATGCTTTTCATAGGATGGTGATGTAGTTAGTTGCCTTTTTTTAAAGTTTGGTTAACAATGTTGAGATTGTCATCCGAACACTGTCATTGCAAAAATGATGCCAAAGAAGGAATTGTTGAACTGTTTTTTATTATTAATTCTATAGATAACAGAATGATTTTGCTGATCAAGAGTATTTTGCAATCGTGTGATTATGACTGATGGAAGATTAAACATGTTTAGTTAGTTAGTATTTTATCTGTAAAAATAGAAAAAAATCGCAATTACACTTGACCTTTTCAACTTATTATTGGTAATTCTTACTATTTGGCATTTTAATTTTTTATTTCTGTATGTAAATTATTTTTAATCAAGTTTTTATGAACAAAAACCTGCATTTCACTTCATTAAAATTTACCAACACCGCTAGGCTATGTTTCAAAATTTTGCCTTGAAAAAGAAAAAAGCATTCCTAAATTCCCCAAAAAAACCCACCCAATATTGAGTGTAAATTCTTTACTTTTGCTGGGCAACATAAAAAAACCATGACAACCATGATAAAAAACGCATACTTATTTCCAGGGCAAGGATCGCAATTTAAAGGAATGGGCAAAGATTTGTACGATCAATCTGAGGAGATGAAACAACTTTTTGAAACGGCGAATGAAGTGTTGGGGTTTCGTATTTCGGACATTATGTTTAATGGGTCGGATGAAGAATTAAAACAAACCAAGGTAACCCAACCAGCTATTTTTTTGCACTCGGCAGCTGTTTCGAAATTAATGGGCAATGCCTTTGAACCTCAAATGGTTGCTGGGCATTCTTTGGGAGAGTATTCGGCATTGGTTGCCAATAAAGTGTTGAGTTTTGAAGAAGGCTTACAACTCGTTGCCAAAAGAGCAATGCTGATGCAGCAGGCTTGTGAAAATAATGTATCTACCATGGCGGTTATTTTGGGACTTGAAGATGCGGTGGTTGAAGAGATATGCGCAAAGATAGAAGGTATTGTGGTTCCAGCAAACTATAACTGCCCTGGTCAAATTGTGATTTCTGGAGAAATCAATGCTATAGAAAAGGCTTGCAACATTTTAAAATTGAACGGTGCAAAAAGAGCTATGAAACTGCAGGTGGGTGGGGCTTTTCATTCGCCATTGATGAAAGAAGCAGAAGAAGCTCTAGCGCAAGCCATTGAACAAACAACTTTTAATGACGCTATTTGTCCTATCTACCAAAATGTTTGTGCAAAACCTATTACTAACACTGCAGAAATCAAAAAAAACCTAACCAAACAACTCACGGCTTCTGTTCGTTGGACGCAGACCATTAACCAAATGATTTTAGATGGCTGCACTTCCTTTACCGAGGTAGGCCCAGGAAAGGTGCTGCAAGGATTGGTAAAAAAAATCAACCGCAATGTTGCAGTTAATGAAGCGAGCGTAACAGTAGGTGTTTGACCTAGTTAAAGATTGATAAGCTTTTTAGGCTAACACTATTCTCAAATTTTCCCAGGTTTTCTTGTGGAAGTTTCTAGGATGTCTTGGATCTCTTTAGCCTTTGTAGCAAGTGTTTCAACTACCTCATCCGACAAAAAATAAGAAGGTTTTGGACCATTTTCAAAAAGAGCATCAAGTTCTTCTTGCGAAAAAGAATAAGGCTCTTGAACTAAAATATTCGTAAATTTTCTGAGGTAATTGATGTTAAAATTATGTGCTACTAACATATCTAAAGCTTGCGGATCTTTTTCGCGCGCCAACACAAAAAGGTTTCTGTTCCTATAATCAATATGAGTATTGATATCTATATTAAATTCTTCTGACGCCTTTAAGAAAAAGTTTAGGATTTGATGTGCGCGAACCCTAATGGAATTTTCAAGCACCTTACCAATCAAAAGATGAGTGTTAGAACTATCCTTAATTCTCGCGCTTAGTAACACTCTACATAAATTACAAAGATCATTTTCAGACTTCTTAGAATTAGACCAAAATTGAAAAAGCTCATCGATAAACTTATAATCTTCTGACTTTGATCTAAGGTTTTGAAAGAGCACAGGGTTATGTTTCTTCACATAATTTAACAACTCGAGAATACGCATATTAGGTGCTTGTTTATTTTTTGCTTTCTCTTCTTCTTTCATACTATTTTGAATTTTATTTTTCCAATTTATTTAACAAAAATAACCCTTAGTTTTTGAACACAAAAGTATTGAACTCGCTAGCAACTAAAAAAGTGATAACTCCGTCTACTTCTTCTATGTTTACAGACTTGCCATCGATTTCTAGACAATCTAAGCCTAAAGGCATTCCATGTACTTTTACCTTAAACTGTTTGTAGCTGGAAGAAAAATCTCCTTCTATGGTTTGCTCAATTTGCAATGAATCTCTTGCGCCTGTGAGTTTAAATTTTCTTAGGTTGAATTTTCCGTTTTCATAGTCATAACCATCACCAGCATCTTCATATAGCAAAGAAGTTTCTTCGCCAAGTTTAAAAAAAACAGAGAGGTAAACCTCTTCAATCACTTTTTCGCCTACATACTGCTGAACAGGATACGTAGGAATAACAGCACCTTGTTTTACAAACAAAGGCATGGAGTCTAAATCTGCAGGTACCCAATGCTCCTCTCCTCCTTCATATAATTTATAGGTCCAATAATCGTACCACCTGCCTTTTGGAAAATACATCCTGCGTCCTTTTGCGTTAGGTTCTAGCACTGGACAAACCAAGAATTGATCTCCAAAAATAAATTCATCGTTGCTTTGGTGGGTGTGCAAATCTTGTTGGTCAAACAAAATCAATGATTTTAAAATAGGCACGCCGTCTTTTACATACTTCCAGAAAGCAGTGTACAAGTATGGCACCAATTGATACCTGAGTTCTATAAATTTACGAACGATGTCCGTAATTTTTCGCCCAAAAAACCAAGGCTCTTGGTCTCCAAAATCACCATCGGAATGCACCCTGCAGAATGGGTGGAATACGCCAAGCTGTATCCATCTAGCAAAGAGTTCACCCGTTGGATGCTCTGTAAACCCTCCAATATCAGAACCTGCAAATGAATATCCCGACAAGCACATGCGCTGCATTTGCTGATTGGCAATTGATAAATGATCCCACGTAGCCATGTTATCGCCCGTCCAGGTGCTGGCATATCGCTGAGCACCTGTGTAGGCAGACCTGGTAATGACAAACGGACGAGCTGGCTGCATGAACTTTTTTACGCCATGGTACGTAGCTCTTGCCATTTGCATTCCGTAAATATTATGAGCCTTTCGGTGGCTGCAAGGATTTCCGTCATAATTGTGCCGTACATCTAGCGGAAATTGTTTGCTAGCATTGTCAAATACGGCAGGTTCATTCATGTCATTCCAAATACCACTAATACCCACCTCTTCAATCAGTTCCTTAAACAATCCCGACCACCAAGTTCGCACTTCTGGATTGGTAAAGTCTGGAAAATAACACTCCCCAGGCCATACTTTTCCTTTCATGTGTGGGCCATCTGCCCTTCTGCAAAAAAAGTCTTTTTCAAGCCCTTCATTAAATATTTGGTAAGCATCATCTACTTTAATGCCAGGATCGATAATAGCAATGGTTTTAAAACCTTGTTCTTTTAGGTTTCCCACCATTTTTTTGAGGTCTGGAAAGTGCTTTTTATCCCACGTAAAACATCGAAAACCATCCATGTAGTCAATATCTAAATAAATGGCATCGCATGGAATTTTATGTTTTCTGAACTGTGCTGTAATTTCTTCCACCTCGCTTTGAGGGTAGTAACTAAACTTGCATTGATGAAACCCTAATGCCCATAGCGGTGGTAAATCTTTGGGTGCTCCTGTAAGCAGGGTGTACTTAGCCACCACTTCCTTCATTTCCGGACCATGAATGAAGTAGTAATTCATTTCGCCTCCTTCTGCCCAAAACTTATGATTGTTAATGATGTTTCTAGTAAAATCAAAATGGGTTTTAAAGGTATTGTCAAAAAAAATGCCGTAGGAATTTCCGTTGTGCAAGGCTGTGTAGAACGGAATGGCTTTGTACAAAGGGTCTGTGCCTCTTTCATAAGCATACGAGTCTGATGCCCAGTTCTCGAATTTTTTACCTTTTAAATTGTTTTCAACTGGCTTGTCGCCCAACCCATAATAATTTTCTCTGTATAGCGATTTAAAATTCATTTTTACCAAATCGCCCCCCAACTCATAAGGCTCCTCCCAATGAAAGCCTTCGGCATCCTCGCAGAGCAACTCATTGGAGTCTGTCGTATAAATCGCTCTTTTTAAATTCGACTTAAAAACAACGCAACGTAGCTTTTGTGTAGCAATGATGTATTTATCTACCTCTTCTTCCACCACAATATTTTTATAGCCTTCCGTAGCATTTGATGATACTGCATAGGAAAAATCTTTGCTAAAAACACCTGTGGTCGTGTAGCGAAAACGAAGTATGTCTTCTTTAACAATCGTTACTTGCATTACTACTTTGTTCGCAGTTTTAAAATATAGCCTGTTATCTTCTTTATGATAAGAAACTACTGCTGAAGGAAAAAGACCTCCTTGTTGATTCAATATTTCGTTGGTAATCATGCGACAGAAAATTGGTTAAATAATTTTTTAAGGTATTGATTTGTTTGGTTTTTCTACGCGTCTTGTTTTACAAATCGATATGGTGTTTGTTGATGGTGGTATCAAAAAGTTAATTTTTATCTTTGCTATTGTAAAACAGCGACTTTATGAAAAGCATGAGAATCGCTACTGTTTAAAAAACTATTAACTTATTTATTTCTAATTAATTATGGAGCCATATCAAATAAAAATCATCGAAACATTGGTTGTGCTTATTTTCTATTTCTCTTTAAGAAAAATACTATTTCGCGCAATTTTAAAAACAATAGAGAAAAAACAATACTTAAAATCTAGGGGGAAAACTATTGAACACGTCTTAAACATTATATTCACAGCTATCAGTAGCATCATCATTTTGATAGTATGGGGCGTAAAAACTTCTGAACTATCGATATTTCTAGGCTCTACTTTAACCATTATTGGCGTAGCATTTTTTGCACAATGGTCGCTTCTGTCAAATATTACTGCTAGTGTTATTTTGTTTTTTAGCCACCCAATTAAACTAAATGATTTAATTTCGATTATGGAAGCTAAAGATTATGAACTTAAAGGAAAAGTAATTAAAATTGGAATACTATTTATTACGCTGCGAACCGAAGACAATGAAGATATTATACTACCCAACAACATTTTTATACAAAAAAGCATTAAAAAAAAGCATTAAAAAATTCAGCTTTTTTGCAGTTCCGCTACAATTTTTATCGCCTCTACCGCCTCTTTTACATCATGAACCCTAAGAATGTTGGCGCCATTGAGCAACGCAATGGTGTTGGCACAAGTAGTGGCATTTAAGGATTTTTGTGGGTTGATTTCCAGTAGCTTGTACAGCATAGACTTTCTAGAAATGCCTGCTAGCAGCGGAACCCCTAAACTATTAAAAAGCGCTAAATCCCTTAAAAGGGAATAATTATGTGCCATTGTTTTTCCAAAGCCAAAACCTACATCAGCAATGATGTCATTTACCCCAAGCGACCTAAGTTCGGCTAATTTCTTTGAAAAAAAATAAATGATTTCCTTTATGATATTATCATAGGATGGGTTTTGTTGCATGGTTTGTGGCGTGCCCTGCATGTGCATCATTATATACGGGACTTGCAGTTTTGCAACGGTTTCAAACATTGCTAAATCCAAACTACCTGCAGAAATATCATTGATGAGTGCTGCGCCTTCATCGATGCAACGAGCTGCCACATTGCTTCTAAAAGTATCAATCGATAGGTTGATTTCCGGGAATTCTTTTACCAGTTTTTTTACAACAGGAAGCACCCGCTGTAACTCCTCTTCTTCTGAAATCACTTTTGATCCAGGTTTTGAAGAATAACCTCCAACATCTATAAAAGCAGATCCCTCTGCTAGCATTTTAGAAGTCTGTGCAATGATTTCCGCCTCATTTTTATACTTTCCGCCATCGTAAAATGAATCGGGAGTAACATTCAATATTCCCATGACTTTGGGCATTGAAAAATCTATGAGCGTTCCTTTGCAGTTAATGCTATAACCTAAATTCATTTTTTTTATTCAAAAATAGCTATAAAACTATCGCTTAAGAGAAGGTCTTTTTTCTTGATCTAAACCACAAACTTCTTGATTTTCAATAACCAATTGAACCCATTCTTTTAGTTTTTCTTCAATCTCTTTGGTATTGTATTTTATATAAACAGTACCTGTGTCTTCCATCATGCTTTGAAGTGGAGAGTTGTTAAAAATAGCCTTAATCATCTTTAGCGGATCCATTGTTAAATCTGACTCATAAAGCAAGCCTTGATTTATTGATTTCGTATATAATTCATTAAGGATCTTGCCTGATCTGTCCTCATCACGAAAAATAATATCAGAAGATTCCTTACCATTAATTGGAAACTCATTTAGGTAATCCGCTTTTGTAAGACTTGTTATTACTTCCATAATGCCTTTTAAAATTTCATCTTCACCTCTTATTTCTTTTGGAATTGCATAAAACTCTCCAAAATTCGGAACTTCATTGTCTCTATTTTTGACTTCAACGTGTTTTTCCTGCGATTTAATAACCTCACGTTTTTGAACCTTTATATTTTCTCTTACATATTTAATTATTGATTTTTTGCTCTCTTCCGATAGATCTATTTTGTTTACAAACATTTCAAAGGCAAGTGCAGAAACAAACTTGCAATGACCAAAATCAAGTGACTCCCTCATTGCAAATACGGCAGACTCTTTTCTTGGCACACCATCTGATACTAGCATAGCAATTTCAGAAAAAGAGAATGCCTTTTGCAACTCTTTACTAGAATTTATACCCTTAAACATTTGTAACACTTCTGGTGAAACTTTGTCCTTTAAAAAAATTATTTTTTTTGAACCTTTTGAAGGATCAACTATGGGTATAACTTTCAGGTTTTCGCCGAATTTATCCTGCAATATTTTCAGCATTGTAGGTTGAGTTTCTTCCGTGATTCCCCCACTTGTAATAATGATTGTTTTTTGCAAAACCCTTAGATTTTCAGGATTTTGACATCCTTGTGCATAAATAACTTCAGCAAGTTGAGATTCGCCTATCTCTGGAACGAACCTCATTTCATCAATATATTTTGCATAAAAATTAGCTATCCTCCAGGATTTATCAGACTCTTCCTGAGCTTTGGAATTTTCAGCTACAATTTTCTCAAAAGCTATAAGGAATTTTGAATTTGCGTCTTGCAAATGATTAACCGGTGGTTTAGCATTTACTGCATCAACGAAAGCATTAGCATTGACATTTTTGATCCTTGAACTCTTATTCTTTGATTTTTTTCTGTTTCTGCTTGGCGTGGAATTAAATTTAGGGTTTATGATTTATAGAAATAAAAACTAAACAAAAAAGAATGGTTCTTAATTGATATTTTTTCGAACTTATGATTTACAATACTGCAAATATAATAAAAAACTTATAAATATCCTGATTCAAAAATACCGAAACACACCTCAATTTTTTTTCAAAAAGAAAATAAAAATCTAAAAATCACCCAGTGTTATAAAGTGGGGAAAAGTGGGTGATTTTTCTTACTTTTGAACCTAATTTAAAGGCTTGATTAACTTAATAGGCACATATAACTGTAAGTCAGATGCAAAAGGTAGGCTTGCATTTCCTGCTGTGATTAAAAATCAGCTAGAAAATTCATTTTCAGATGGTTTTGTGATTAAAAAATCTGTTTTTGAACCTTGCCTAGAACTGTTTCCAATGGCTGAATGGAATCGTGTAAGTCATCAAATTGGCACACTAAACAGGTTCACACGGACAAACAACAGCTTTATTAGAAGATTCAATGCTGGGGTAAAAATAGTGAGTATCGATGCCAATGGAAGGCTACTCATTCCTAAAGATTTGTTAGAATTTGCGGGTGTTCAAAAGGAAATCGTAGTATCATCAACTATAAATATTTTAGAAATTTGGAGCAAGCATCGCTACGAAAACTCCATAAACAACGCTGTAGAAGACTTTGCAGCACTTGCCGAAAAAGTAATGAGTATAACAACCAATATCCAGAAAGATGTATCATAATCCAGTATTGCTAAACGAAAGTATGGAAGGCTTGAACATCAAGCCAAATGGCGTTTATGTAGATGCTACTTTTGGCGGCGGCGGTCATTCAAAAAAAATCTTAAGCTTGCTAAATAAAGATGGTAGGTTGCTTGCTATAGATCAAGACGAAGATGCCCAAAGAAATACTATCAACGACGAAAGGCTGATTATGGTCGATGCCAACTTCAAATACCTAAAGCGATTTTTGCGCTACCACAACCTTCCAAAAGTAGATGGAATATTGGCAGACCTAGGGGTTTCTTCTCACCAAATTGATGAGGCTTCACGGGGATTTTCAACCAGGTTTGATGCGCAGCTAGATATGAGAATGAATCAGCAGGCAAGCTTATCGGCAGAAACCATTGTTAATAAATACAGCGAAGAGCAACTCGCCAATATACTTTTTGAATACGGAGAGTTAAGAAATTCTAGGGTGCTTGCAAAAAGAATTATAGACTCCAGAAAAAAACAACGAATTGAAACCACCCAAGAGCTAAAAGAAATTCTCCGAAACCTCGTTCCAGAAAAATATGAGCACAAGACTTTTGCAGTCATCTTTCAAGCCATTAGAATAGAGGTAAATCAGGAAATGGAATCGCTGAAAGAATTTCTTACTCAAATACCCTCAATTTTAGATCCAGAAGGCAGACTATGCGTTATTTCTTACCACTCTCTTGAGGATAGACTCGTAAAAAGGTTTATTAAAGACGGTCATTTTAACGCAGAAGTCAACAAAGATTTTTTTGGAAATACCAGCGCGCCTATAAAAGCCGTTGGAAAACTCATTCGCCCTTCCAATGAAGAAATCAAAGGTAATAACCGGGCTAGAAGTGCTAGGCTAAGGGTTGCAAAACTGGCAGAATGAGCATTAAAGAAACCGTTTTTGACATCCTTAGAGGAGGGTTTTTAGTAGATGAAAACTCTTTTAAAAACTGGCGTTTTATTCTGTTCATTGTTTCGTTGCTGCTATCCATGATTTGGAGTGCACACAGTGTTGAGCAAAAAGTAATTGAACATGCTATGCTATCGAGACAAATGAAGGAGCTTCGATCTGAATTTTTAGACACCAAGGCAATAGCCATGAAAATGAAACTGGAGAGCAACATTAAAAGTGCCTCTAAAAAAATAGGACTACTGCCAAGTGTTCATCCGCCACAAATTATAAGAGCAACCAGAGAAACAAATGCCAAATGATTAACCAGCAGCAAATACTAAAAAGATTTACGCTGGTATTTATCATCCTAATTACAGGGTTTTTGGTAATTGTGATTCGCCTGATAGACATACAATATGCACAGGGAGATTACTACCGTGGGTTATCGGAACAGCTCACCATAAAAATAGACACCATTCAGGCAAATAGGGGGAATATATTTTCGTCGGACGGGAGCTTGCTAGCCACCTCTATGGTTCAGTATGAAATAAGAATGGATGCCGAAACAATTGATCCAATTACCTTTGAAAAACATATTGGTGTGCTTTCAGACTCGCTTTACTCAATGCTAGGGAAGAATTCAACCTACTGGGAGAAAAAGATGAGAAATGCGAAGAGAGAAGGAAATCGATACCTCTTCATTACTCGAAACATAGGTCACAATGATTATTTAAGAATCAGATCGTTTCCGATTTACGAACTAGGCATGTTTAAAGGAGGTTTTATTTCGGAACAAAGCACCGTGAGAATGCACCCATTGGGCGGTGTGGCTAAAAGAACCATTGGATATGGAAACCATGAAGGAAAACCTGGGATAGAAGGGGCTTATGACGGGTATTTAAAAGGACAAATTGGCTGGCGAAAAAAACAAAAAATCGCACAAGGACAATGGAGACCTATCAACGACAAAAACTTAAAAGATCCTGAAGACGGAAAAGATATTGTGACAAGCATCGATATCAATATTCAAGATATTGCGCATCATTCTTTGCTAAAGCAATTAAAAAAATACGATGCAGAGCATGGCTGTGCAGTGGTGATGGAAACGGCTACTGGAAAAATCAAAGCAATCTCGAACCTTGGCAAAGGAACTGGAGGAGATTATTACGAAAAGAGGAATTATGCTGTCTATGAATCTCATGAACCTGGCTCTACTTTTAAGTTGATGTCTATGGTCGCTGCGCTAGAAGAAGGTGCCATAGACACCAGCACTGTAGTAAACACAGGCAATGGCAAATTTGAAATCTACGGAAGATTTATCCATGACTCTAAACGCGGAGGGCATGGAAAAATAAGCATGGCACGTGCTTTTGAAGTTTCATCCAACATTGCATTTGCAAGCATTATAGATGAAAAGTTTAGTGCAAAACCCGATAAATTTATCAAGCGTTTAAAAAAAATGCACCTAAACGAAAAGATTGGTCTGCAAATAAAAGGCGAAGGAAGCCCTATGATTCCTGACTCTAAGCACGCACTTTGGAGCAAAAATGCGCTGCCTTCCATCTCCTATGGTTACAATCTTAGACTCACTCCGCTACAAACACTTACTTTTTACAATGCCATTGCAAACAAAGGCATTATGGTAAAACCTCGCTTTATCACCGCTATTAAAGAAAACAACCAAAACATTAAAACCTACAGAAAATCAATTATTGACGATGAAATTTGCTCCTACAAAACAGCAATGCAAGCTCAGAAATTACTTGAAAATGCGGTAAAAAGAGGCACAGGCGAAGAGCTCTACGATAAAAAAATTAGCCTTGCTGGAAAAACAGGCACTTCCAGGGTTGATTATAATGATTATGAAAAATGGCTTAAAGACAAAAAGTACATATCTTCTTTCACAGGGTATTTTCCTGCCGAATCACCACAATACAGCTGTATCGTAGTCATTCACAAACCTTCTGTTTCAAAAGGCTACTACGGAATTGATGTCTCTGGACCTGTTTTTAAAGATATTGCACAAAAAATTTACACTTCAAATCATGAGGTTGTAGAAGTAGCTGAAAAAGCCAAGTGCAGCAATAATACCGCAAAGAGCTATGAAAAATTTGTTATAAAATCCAGAAATACTCGCAAAAAAATACCCAACCTTATAGGTATGGAGCTGATGGATGCAATGCCATTGCTAGAAAACATAGGGTTGAGAGTAAGTTACTCTGGAAGTGGAAAGGTGAAAAAGCAATCCCTTGAAGTTGGAAGCAACGTGGTAAAAGGTCAAATCATTAGATTAACATTGGGATGATATTATCAAAAGATTTGTTGGAAAACATGGGCGATGCAAAAATAATTGGAATCGTTGGAAGCAGTGAGCCTAAAATTGCAGCAATGCTTTTACACCAACTTTTCCAATCGTTGCAACAATCATCTATATTGATTACCAATAAATATCTTTGTGCCGAAGATGTTATTTTAACTCTTTCAGAAGATAAGTCTCAAAATGATTCAATATTAAAAAACTTGCTGAACAAAATAGCTGGCAAGGAATTGCAATACTGCTTTGTTCAAATTTCTCCAGAACTTGTCCAACAAAATGAATTTAAAGACCTTAATTTTAATATCTTGGCATTTTTCGGTTTGGAAAAGAATGATAAAAATCCTTTAAATGATTTGAAAACACAGCGAGATTTTACAAAAATATTTTTCGATCAACTCCCAAAAAATGCTTTTGCACTGTCTAACCTCGATGATAAAAATGGCGAATTCATACTTCAAAATACCAAGGCAAAAAAGCGCTCTTATGCTCAGAAAACCATGGCTGATTTTAAGGTTAAAATTCTAGAAAAAAACTATTTCGGATCACTTTTAAACATTGACAACAAAGAGGTTTGGGTAACCACCAAACAGGAGAAAGAGTGCTGTGAATTGCTTTGTGCCTATGCCGTTGCAAGTTTGCTTGACGTAGATAAGGCAACCATCCTTTTGTTTCTAAGCGGAATGATGGCTAACCGTGGAAGCATAGAGAAAGAACTGACTAAAAAATTTAATCAAAAAACAATATAAAATATATTGTTTACTAAAAAAAATTAGATGCTATACTATTTATTTCAATATTTAGAAAACCATTACCAACTTGCAGGAGCCAGTGTTTTTCAGTTCTTGAGTTTTCGATCTTCTATTGCATTCATCTTTTCGTTGTTGATTTCTACGATTTACGGCAAGAAAATGATCAATTTTTTAAGAAAAAAACAAATTGGTGAAACGGTAAGAGACCTTGGTTTGGATGGTCAAGTACAAAAAGCAGGAACCCCCACCATGGGAGGACTCATCATCATCATTGCTACGCTGATCTCCGTATTGCTTTTTTCAAATTTTTTAAACATCTATATCCTCATTTTACTAACCAGCTTGCTGTGGATGGGAGCCATTGGTTTTCTAGATGATTATATCAAGGTTTTCAAAAAAAACAAAGCTGGCTTAAAAGGTAAATTTAAAGTAATCGGACAAGTTGTATTAGGTCTTTTTGTAGGAATCATGCTATACCAACACCCAGATGTAACCATGAGAGAGCAACTTCCTGAAAGCGAAAAGCATATTTCCAAGGAAGGAAAAAAGGTCTTTTTTGCTGAACAAGAAAAATCCTTAAAAACTACCATTCCTTTTTTAAAAGATAATGAACTAGACTACTCAAAAGCAATTACTTGGATAAATAAAGACTGGGCAAAATATGCTTGGATTATTTTTATACCTGTGGTGATTTTTATAGTAACTGCCGTTTCTAACGGTGCAAATCTTACCGATGGTGTAGACGGATTGGCAGCAGGATCCTCGGCAATCATTGTAATTACCTTGGGTATCTTTGCCTGGGTATCTGGAAACATTGTTTTTGCCGACTACCTCGATGTCATGTACATTCCTAAATCTGGTGAAATGACTGTTTTTATAGCTGCCTTTACCGGGGGGTTGATTGGCTTTTTGTGGTACAACACCTATCCTGCTCAAATATTTATGGGAGACACCGGCAGCCTTGCCATTGGTGGTGTAATTGCCGTGCTTGCCATAGCCGTTAGAAAAGAATTACTGATTCCTATCCTTGCCGGTATTTTCTTTATAGAAAGTCTTTCAGTGATTATTCAAGTTGGCTACTTTAATTATACTTACAAAAAATATGGCATTGCCAAGCGTTTCTTTGAAATGGCACCCATCCATCATCATTTTCAAAAGCTAAATTACCACGAAAGTAAAATTGTGGCTAGGTTTTGGATTGTTGGAATATTATTAGCCGTTTTATCAATCGTAACCTTAAAACTTAGGTAGTTTATAATGGACTCAAAAAATAAAAAATTAGCAATTCTAGGAGGCGGAGAAGTCGGATCAGGCACTGCCGTACTTGCAAAAAAACTAGGTTTTGAAGTTTTCGTTTCAGACAATGGTAAAATCGCTGAGAAATACCTAAAAACGCTTGCAGAGCATGCCATTTATTTTGAAGAAGAACAACATGACGAAGAAAGAATCCTAAGCGCTGACTTGGTGATGAAAAGCCCTGGTATACCAGACCACATACCACTCATCAAAAAAATAAAAGCACAAGGAATACCCGTGATAGCTGAAATTGAGTTTGCCTGGAAACACACCAATGCAACCATTGTTGGAATTACAGGAACCAACGGAAAAACTACCACCACCACACTCGTGCACTTGATGCTTAAAAATGAAGGGATGAATGCTGGAATAGGCGGAAATATTGGCGATAGTTTTGCGCTACAAGCTGCTAACGAAAATTATGATTACCATTCACTTGAAATCAGTAGTTTTCAGCTTGATGGCATTGTAGATTTCAAACCACACATTGCCATTCTTACAAATATTACCAAAGATCATTTAGACAGGTATGAATACAAGTTTGAAAAATACATTGAGTCTAAATTTAGAATTACTGAGAATCAAACCGAGGTAGACTACTTCATCTACGATGGCGATGATGAGGTAATTTCCAATTGGTTGAAGAAGAATAAAGTAAAAGCAAAAATGTTGCCTTTTTCACTCACCCAAGAACTTAAAGAAGGTGCATTTGTAAAGAATGATCAATTGATTTTAAAAATCAATGGAGAAACTCGAGAGGTAATGAACCTCCAACACATGATGTTAAAGGGAAGACATAACAGAAAAAATGCCCTGGCAGCTGCTTTGGCAACATCGCTATTAAAGGTTGGTAATGAAGCAATCAAAAAAACATTGGAAGAATTTGTAGGCGTACAACATCGACTTGAAAATGTACTAACAGTAAATGAAGTAACATATATAAATGACTCAAAAGCAACAAGCGTTGATGCCGCCTACTATGCACTTGAGAGCATGACAAACCCGACCGTATGGGTTGCAGGAGGTATTGACAAAGGAAACGACTACGAGCAGCTCATGCCATTGGTAAAAGAAAAAGTAAAGGCAATTGTATGCCTGGGCGTAGACAACAAAAAAATCATCGATGCGTTTAAAAATGTAATTGAAAAGATTGTAGAAGTTCAAAGTGCAGAAGACGCTGTAAAAGCATCTTCTAAACTAGCAGAAAAAGGAGATACTGTGCTCTTATCACCTGCCTGTGCAAGTTTCGACCTTTTCAACAATTTTGAAGACAGAGGGCAACAGTTTAAAGAAGCCGTAAAAAAATTACAATCGTAAGATATTCAACCTATATATTGGACAAAAAAACCTGAAAACAAATTATGAATACCAAATAAATGAAGTTTTTTTTTAGAAACATAGAGGGAGATAAAGCGATATGGGCAGTGGTACTGCTGATGGCGTTGCTATCTTTTATGCCGATTTACAGCACCAGCACCAACTTGGTATATGTGCTAAAAACAGGCACTACCATCAATCATTTGCTCAAACACATTGTATTGATCATTTTTGGACTGTTCATTATCTACGGAACGCATAAAATTCCCTATAGATATTTCAGCGGAGGCTCTATGTTACTCATTCCCATTGTGGTAATTTTACTAAGCCTAACACTTGCGCAAGGAACTACCATTGCAGGCTCAAATGCTAGCCGATGGATTACCATTCCTATTCTAGGTTTGGGTTTTCAAACCTCCATATTTGCAAGCGTGGTACTGATGGTGTACGTGGCAAGATATTTGGCAAAAAACAAGGAAAAAGAAATCAAACTAAAAGACAGCATCCTACCGCTTTGGCTACCCGTAGGTTTGATTATTGGACTGATAATACCTGCAAACTTATCAACGGCAGCCTTGCTATTTTTCATGGTTTGTGTGCTATGTGTAATTGGCGGATATCCCACCAAAGGGTTGGGTGCAATTCTTGGTGCTGGCGCCATCACCTTTGTATTATTTGTACTCATGGCAAAAGCTTTTCCAGAAAGTATGCCTCATAGGGTAGATACCTGGTCTAGTAGAATTGAAAATTTTTTCTCGGGCAACCAACAAGAAGGCTACCAAGTGGAGAAAGCAAAAATTGCAATTGCTACAGGTAAAATTACGGGTGTTGGCGCAGGAAAAAGCGTGCAAAAAAACTTTTTACCACAATCAACCTCCGATTTTATTTTTGCCATTATTGTAGAAGAATATGGATTGATTTTAGGAGCATTCACCGTAATTCTATGTTACTTATACCTGTTACTTCGTATTTTAATTGCCGCAAAAAAAGCAGAAACTGTATTCGGAACGCTGGTAGTGATTGGCGTAGGGCTTCCCATTATTTTTCAAGCAATTGTGAATATGGCAGTTGCCGTAAATTTATTCCCCGTTACAGGGAAAACCCTGCCGCTTATAAGTAGTGGTGGAACCTCTGTATGGATGACTTGTTTGGCTATTGGTGTCATTCTCAGCGTTACTGCCAATAAGGAAAAAGAGTCTATAAACATAGAAAAAGTTGAAAACCCAATAGACATACTTCATGAAGCAATCGGTTAATTTTCTTTTAAGCGGAGGAGGTACCGCTGGTCACATCTACCCTGCTGTTGCCATTGCCAATGAGCTGAAAAAAACAATGCCCAACGCTAAGTTTCTTTTTGTAGGTGCAAAAGGAAAAATGGAAATGGAGAAAGTACCAGAAAAGGGCTATGAAATCATTGGTCTAAACATTGCTGGAATACACAGAAAAAAACCATGGAAGAACCTGCTGCTACCGCTAAAAATTCTTCAAAGCTTTTGGAAAGCCTTTTTAATCGTCAAAAAATTTAAACCCACCATAGCCATTGGCACAGGAGGCTACGCAAGCTTTCCGACAATATATGTAGCCAAATTACTGGGGGTGAAAACTTTGCTGCAAGAGCAAAATTCTTTTCCAGGTATTACCAATAAAATATTAGCAAAAAAAGCAGACTGCATTTGTGTTGCTTATGATGGTCTTGAAAAATTCTTTCCAAAAAATAATATTTTAAAAACAGGGAATCCTGTAAGGCAAGACCTACTAGACACTAATGAAAAAAGAGTACAAGCCATTGAGTTTTTCAATTTAGAGCCTCATAAAAAAACAGTATTAATTGTTGGAGGAAGTTTGGGTGCGAAAAAAATAAATGAATTGATTGAAAAAAATCTAGATTGGCTACTAGAAAAAAACTTGCAATTGATATGGCAGACAGGAAAAAATAACTTTGAACAATTAAAAAAATACCAAGAAAAAAGCGGCGTACATGTGTTTGATTTTATCCAAAAAATGGATTTTGCTTATGCCGCGTCAGATTATATAATCTCTAGAACAGGAGGTATTATTGCCGAACTTTGCATTGTTGGCAAACCAGTAATACTAATCCCTTCGCCCAATGTAGCAGAAGACCATCAAACAAAAAATGCCGAAGCGCTTGCCAATAGCAATGCTGCTTTGATATTAAAGGAAACAGCATTTGACGATTTTAAATCAATGCTAAATAACTTAACTTTAGACCCAAAATTATGTAGTGAATTGTCTAGAAACATCAAACAAAAAGCAACGCCCAATGCCACAAAAGAAATTGCACAGGAAATCAATAGATTAATCAACTTAAAATAAATGAAAACATGAATCTAAATGACACACAAAATATCTACTTTGTAGGAATAGGGGGTATAGGCATGAGCGCCATTGCAAGGTATTTTAAGGCGAATGGCAAAAATGTAGCAGGCTACGATAAATATTCGAGCGATAATTCTAAGGATATGGAAGCTTCTGGGATAAAAATTCATTATTCCGATGATTTAAACCTCATCGATGAAGAATTCAAAAATAAAAATGAAACCCTGGTGGTTTACACGCCTGCAATTCCCAAAACCCATAGTGAGTTAACATTTTTTAATGAGCAAGGTTTTACGGTGCTAAAGCGATCGGAAATCTTAGGAATGATTACCAAAAACTCAAAATGCTTGGCAGTTTCAGGAACACATGGAAAAACAAGCACTTCTAGCATTCTTGGACATATTATGCATGAATGCGGAACCAATGCTACTTCTTTTTTGGGAGGAATTACAGAAAACTACAACTCAAACTTAATCCTAGGCGGAATCGAAGTGTCTGTTGTGGAGGCTGATGAATACGATCGGTCTTTTCTAAGACTCTCGCCAGACATTGCTTGTATCAACTCCATGGATCCAGACCATTTAGATATTTATGGAAATGCCGAAGAGTTTACAGCAACCTTCAGAAAATTCGCTTCGATGGTAAGCGACACCTTGCTTGTAAAAAAAGGATTGCCAATTAAAGGGCTCACCTTTGGCATAGACGAAGGTGCGGACTATGATGCGAGGAATATACATGCTGGCAATGGTTATTTTACTTTTGATATTCATACGCCCCAAGAGGTTGTAAAAAATATTAAGATTTCAATGCCTGGCAGACACAATGTGCTAAATACGGTTGCGGCATTTGCCATGGCAAATATTTTTGGGCTAAAAAGCGATGAAATCATCAAGGCTATCAGCTCTTTTAGAGGTGTAAAACGTAGATTTTCATATGCTATTAAAACTGAAAATTTAGTGGTGATTGATGATTATGCACACCACCCTACAGAACTTGATGTTGCCATAGATGCCGCTAAAGAAATGTATCCAAACAAAAAAATATTGGGTGTTTTTCAGCCTCATTTGTTCAGCAGAACACAAGATTTTGCCGATGATTTTGCAAAAAGTCTTGAAAAAGTAGATGAGTTAATTCTGCTAGATATTTATCCTGCAAGAGAACTTCCAATAGCAGGAATCACCTCCAAATGGCTACTAGATAAAGTTGAACATAACAACAAACAAGTTCTTTCAAAAGAAAAAACGCTCAATTATATCGAAAATTCTGACGCTGAAGTTATTTTGATGTTGGGCGCAGGAGACATTGGCGAAATGGTAAAAGATGTGAAAAAAATAAAGTCTGTTGAATAGTAAATTGGATTACATAAAAGCCCTGTCAATCATTGCTTTGGCAACTTCAATAGCTTTTTTTGCAAACAAGCGCAATCAAGCAAAAAAAATTGTGAGTACAAATATTTCTTTTTCGAATAAAAGTAAATTTGTTAGCAAAAAAGACGTAGAGAATGTGCTGGCTAAAAGAGCCAAAGATACAGCTAAAGGCAATTTTACAAAACTAGACTTATACAACGCAGAGGAAAGTTTGGCATTGCACAGTATGATTTCTGATGCCTCGTTATTTGTTACCATTGATGGGCAGTTAAATGCAATTATAGAACAACGAAAACCAATAGCTAGGGTGATGCAAAGAAAAGGAGGATATTACATTGATGAAAAAGCCAACGTGATGCCGCTATCTAAAAATTACTCAGAAAGGGTATTGCTAATTACAGGAAGTGTAGAAAAAAAACACCACGATGAGTTGTATGAACTCGCAAATTTGATCAAAAATGATTCGTTTTTAAAAAAACAAATTGTGGAGATCAATCGAGATAGAAAAGGTGTATTTACGCTTAAAACAAGGTTGACAAATCAGGAAATTATTTTAGGAAACTCAACGAATATGAAGTCTAAACTAGACAACTACAAAGTGCTTTACACAAAAATGAGCAATGAAAAAATAATTGGAAAATATAAATCCTTTAACTTAGCATTTAACAGTCAGGTTGTTTGTACAAAAGCTTAACACATGAATCAAGATAATATTGCCGTAGGTTTAGACATTGGTACTACTAAAATAGTTGCCATGATTGGTCGTAAAAATGAGTACGGAAAAATTGAACTGCTAGGCACTGGAAAAGCCAAAAGTTTAGGCGTACACCGTGGTGTGGTAAATAACATTACTCAAACCATCAAGTCTATAGAAACCGCAATTGAAGAAGCAATGGCAGTTTCTGATATTAAGATTCAGGAAACCATTGTAGGTATTGCCGGGCAACACATTAGAAGCTTACAGCACAGCGACTACATTACCCGAACCAATGCAGACGAAGTGATTGACGAAGAAGATATGCGCAAATTAGAGCAGCAAGTTTACAAGTTGGTAATGCTGCCTGGCGAAGAAATCATACATGTACTCCCTCAAGATTTTAAAGTAGACGGACAAGCTGAAATAAGCGAGCCTGTTGGAATGTATGGAGGCAGGCTAGAAGCTAATTTTCATGTAGTGGTAGGGCAGGTTTCCTCCATTAGAAATATTAGCAGATGTATTAAAAGTGCTGGTTTGGGGTTGGCAGGAATCACCCTAGAACCACTTGCTTCTGCAGACGCTGTGTTGAGCTTCGAGGAGAAAGAAGCTGGCGTGGTGCTGATTGATATTGGAGGGGGAACAACAGATTTGGCAATCTTTAAAAATGGCATCATACGCCATACTGCGGTAATACCTTTTGGCGGAAATGTGATTACTGAAGATATCAAAGAAGGTTGCTCAATCATAGAAAAACAAGCAGAGCTGCTAAAAACCAAGTTTGGATCTGCTTGGCCGGGGGAGAATAATGACAGTGAAGTAGTATCTATACCAGGTTTAAGAGGGCGTGAACCCAAAGAAATCACCCTTAAAAATCTTTCTAAAATCATCAATGCACGCGTTTATGAAATTATAGAACACGTGTTTGCCGAAATCAAAAGCTACGGCTTTGAAGATCCTAAGAAAAAATTAATTGCAGGAATTGTGCTTACAGGTGGTGGCTCTCAGCTCAAGCACTTAAAGCAGGTAGTGGAATACATTACAGGCATGGACACCCGAATTGGTTATCCAAATGAACATCTTGCAAATGACTCAGACCCAAAATATACAAGCCCTCAATATGCAACAGCTGTTGGCTTGCTTATGAATGGGCTCGAGAGGGTGGAACGAGAGAAGGCAAAACAAGCAGCCACTACTCCTCATATGAATGAATATGAGGAGGGAATGGGCGATGCTACATTTTCAGATTCAGAAGCGATAAGAAATGAGAAAGAACCCAAAAAGACATTTTTAGAACGATGGTTCGAAAAATTGAAAGTTTTTCTAGAAAATGTAGAATAAATAATTTAAAACTAACTATTTTAAAACCTAAAAATCAAGGGAGGGTTATCAACCAAACTTAAAGAGTGAATAATATGAGTAACATTGATTTTGACAATATTTCGTTTGATTTACCAAAAAATCAGTCCAATGTAATTAAAGTAGTGGGTGTTGGAGGTGGTGGAAGCAATGCTGTAAACCACATGTATAAGCAAGGCATTAAAGGAGTTGACTTTGTAATTTGCAACACCGATGCTCAGGCGCTTCAAAACAGCCCAATACCCATAAAAATACAACTGGGTGTTTCGCTTACCGAGGGCTTAGGTGCAGGTGCCAATCCAGAAGTAGGAGGACAAGCTGCTGAGGAGAGTTACGAAGATATCAAAGCCATGTTGGCAACCAATACCAAAATGGTTTTCATTACGGTAGGAATGGGTGGAGGAACAGGAACAGGGGCTGCGCCCATCATTGCTCGTGCCGCCAGAGAACTTGAGCTTTTAACCATTGGAATTGTAACCATTCCTTTTTCTTTTGAAGGAAAAACGAGAAACCAACAAGCTCAGCAAGGAATTGAAAATCTCTCGGAATATGTAGATTCCATGGTGATTATCAATAACAACAAGCTAAGAGAAGTCTATGGAAATCTTGGCTTTAAAGCTGGCTTTGCAAAAGCCGATGAAGTGTTATCTACTGCTGCTAGAGGTATTGCAGAGGTAATTACACATCACTACACCCAAAACATCGACTTAAAAGATGCCAAAACAGTGCTTTCTGATAGCGGAACAGCTATTATGGGCTCGGCAACTGCATCTGGCCCAAATAGGTCTGAAGAAGCTATTTCAAAAGCATTACACTCACCGCTACTCAACGACAATAAAATTACAGGAGCTAAAAATGTTCTCTTGCTAATTATTTCTGGCGAGGAAGAGATTACCTTAGATGAGATTGGAGAAATTAATGATTTTATTCAGAGTGAAGCAAACTCCAATGTAAACATTATCATGGGTATTGGGGAAGACACCAACCTAGGCGAAGCAATTTCTGTAACTATTATTGCTACTGGGTTTAACAAAGACCAGCAAAGTGAGTTTTCAAACAGCGGACCTAAGCGAATCATTCATACATTAATAGATGAACAGCAAACTACGGTAGACCTTACAGAAACTATCAAAACATCAGAGAATAGTTCAAGCCCAAACGCTTCTGAGCAGCATGAAACAACCTCTTTAAATCATTCAAAAAGAAAAAAAATTCATCTTCTTTCTGAAGAAGGTTTAAAACCTTTGAGTAGTGATGTTGAAAATACCGAAGTAAAAAAGGATATACAGGAAACCTCTTCCAATGATGTTGACTTAGAAGAACAGCATGAATCAACCGATGAAAAAAGTGAATTCGTAGTAAAGAGACACGATCTATACGACCAAACTGATATACCAAACTTTGAAAAAGAAGCCGCTGAACATTCTTTTCAAAACAAAATACAAGAAAATCAAGAGGATGATGAAGACTTCGAAATAGATGAGCCTGTTTTAATCAGACGCAATCAAATAAAAACAAATGACTCTTCAAAAGAAGAAACGCCCAATGAAACATCTAACAAAGATGAAAATCAAGTAGAAAAATTAAGCGAAACTGCTAAAAACACAACTCCTTTCAACCTTACTATTGCCGAACTAAAATCCAAAACCGATGCTCGTAAAGAGAAGTTTAAAAAGATGAATTATCAATTTAAGCCTTTGAAGGGGAAAAATGGTGATGAAAAGGCGTAACGCTGTTTGAGCAATACCCTATTTATCTACGCCTTAAAACGAATTCTTTTTTTCAATTAAACTAAGCAAACATGCAATACGCAAAACAAAACATTTCATTGATTCAAACACAAGGAAGCAAAAGAATGCTTGCGGGTTTGATGGGTATTTTTCTGGGTGGACTGGGTCTTCATAAATTTGTGTTGGGCTACTACAAAGAAGGTTTTATAATGATGGCTATTACGATATTTACTTGTTGTTCTGGATTGATTATTACCGGCTTGATTGGTTTAGTTGAAGGCATCATTTACCTTTCCCTGTCCGATGAAGATTTTATAGCTACTTACCAAAAAAACAAAAAGCATTGGTTATAATACTTAAAGCTAGCCTTTTACCTTGGTCTTTTAATTGACTGACTAAAAATAAACTAAGTACATCTGTTCATTTTTAGTAATTTTTTTGAACAAAGCTAAAGACTAGGCACTAAGTGTCGATGTTATTAAATCTGTATTGCCTTCTTGATCATTCTTATTTAATGAATGATTTAGCAACATCGTTTCACAAACGTTAGTTTGAGATTTTAAGTTTGCATAGTAAGCAATGATCTCTTTACCAATATTTTTTTCTTTTTTGCAATATTGTTCACCAATTACACATTCTTTTTTTAATACTTCTAGTACGTAAGTAACAGCATCCGTTATCAATACTTCACTGCAGTCATTTGAGTTGCTCGGTTCAAAGTGAATATAGCTTTCTTCTAATTCATCTACACTAAAGGCTTCTTGCCCGTAACCCATCCTTAGGATGTTAGCTATACTCTCAATCTTGTAATTTATACTTCTTTTAGATAAAACTATTGCCCAAACCAAATTATTATAGTTACTTTCTGAATAAAAGATTCCGGATTCAATCCCCTCATTACCATAATTTTTACTGTATATATTTAAAGTTTTGGGTTTATTGAAAAATTCTTTTTTCTTATCTAAATCTTCTACGAAATTGATTTCATCGAGTGTTTCAGCGTTTATGTGTTTATCAATCTCAATTAACAATTTAAAGATTGTAGGCATTTCCAAATGCTTATTTTCGAGTAAATAAGCCTCGTAAATAATGCTGCACTTAAATCCTTCTAGTCTAATTTTTCCAGAATCAGTTGGTAAGCAGGACGTGTTTTTTATTAAATTTAAAATAAAGTCATCTTTGTCTTCTGCACTTGATGCTATTGCCAATAAAATTGGGGAAATGCTATCTCCGCTAGGAAATATGAGGTGTTTTGGTATACCTTTTGGATAAAGCTTTTCTAAAAATTCTAGCTTTTTTGTAGAGTTTATATAGGTTGCTTCAATTATGTTTCTTGCAACGGTTGAATTTACTAAATAATCTAAGCTGGTTTTGCAAACTTCTGTTTCCTTTTTTTTGTCAAAAAATTGAGTTTCAGCAATATTTTCAAGAAAGAATTTAGCAACTTGTATTCTTTCGTTGATGGATTTTTCTTTAAAAAATCCCCCATTGTCGAAGACAAGATGCACAAATTCATCTAACTCTTGGTAGGACTTACCTTCTGTAAGCTTTTTAGTCTCTAATTTAAGGTTTTCTAACTCCTCTTGGTTTTTTTCTGATATTGCGAATACAATATCAATTAGCAAATTATCAAATAACTCTGACTCTTCGTCGGGCTCTTTAGATGCCGTTGATGCTACGGATGTATCACTCATGTTTTCCTGTTTTATATCGCAAAGATAAAATATATAATGCAAAACGGAATTTGATCTTCGTAAAAATTTAACACCTAAACATCCCTCAATTAGGGGGCATTTTTTCTAGACTCTTCTTACCCCCCTCCCATCACTCCACTTAATTTCTGTTTAACAAAATTGAGCTACTTTAAATTTTTACCCTACTAGGCCTCACAACTATTGCAATTAACCAGATTGGTAATAAACTCTTTAGAAACGCTTTGGCTTCTTTGGTAATAAAGCGTTTTCACCCCAAGCTTCCAAGCTTCTATCAATAATTTATTCACTTCCTTAATTGGCAAGTTAGAAGGGATATTCAAGTTCAAACTCTGCGATTGGTCTATAAACTTCTGACGAATTGATGCTTGCTGAATGATCTCTAATTGACTGATTTCTTTAAAAGTTTTGAACACCAATTTTTCATCCATTGTTAGTTCTTCAAGGTGTTGCACGCTGCCATGATTCAGCATAATGGTTCGCCAAGTATCTTCGTTGTTGATCCCTTTTTCTTCCAGCAAAGCTAAGAGGTACTTGTTTTTTCGCATAAAGTTACCCTTAGACAAGCCTGCCTTGTAATAATTACTACTAAAAGGCTCAATCCCTGGAGAAGTCTGCCCTAATATTGCAGAAGACGAGGTAGTAGGCGCAATTGCTATGAGCGTTGTATTTCGGAGTCCATAATCTTTAAGCAGCTCGGGTTCGCCGTAAATATTTGCCAGTTCAGCACTTGCCTTGTCTGCATTGGTTTTGATGCGCGAAAAGATTTCGTGTGTCAATTGCTTGGATTGTAAGCTTTCAAAAGGAATTTTGTTTTTTTGAAGGTAGGAATGCCAACCTAATACGCCTAAGCCAAGAGCACGGTGGTTTTTCGAAAATTCATTAGCTGCTTTTAAGTAGTAATTACCTTCGGTTTTTACTATAAACTCCTGCAAAACAGCATCTAAAAAGTATATTGCTGTTTGTACAGCATTGGTGTCTTTCCATTCGTCGTATAACTCTAGATTCATAGAGGATAAACAGCAAATAAAAGACTCTTCGTAGTTTGAGGGCAGCATGATTTCGGAACACAAGTTACTTGCATTGATTTGCATGCCTTTATCCTTATACACCTGTGGCTTGTTACGATTTACATTGTCGGTAAAAAAGATGTATGGCAATCCTTTTTCTTGTCTACTTTCTAGCACCTTTGCCCATACTTCTCTCTTATCGTTATCGCCATCAATCATTTCTTGCATCCAATAGTCGGATATACAAACTCCAAAAAATAAATTTTGAAGTGCATTTCCAATACTTTTGATGCTCAAAAATTCTAATATGTCTGGATGGTCGATGTCTAAATAGGCAGCAAACGCACCTCTTCTTACGCCCCCTTGAGAGATCGTATCCATCGCAGTGTCAAACAACTTCATAAACGAAACCGCGCCACTACTTCTACCATTGTCAGTAACTGCAGAACCTCTACCTCTAAGCCCTCCAAAGTAGCCAGAAGTACCTCCACCAATTTTGGTTTGCATGATTACTTCGCCAAGCTTGTGCGTAATACCTTCGATATGGTCTGGTACATGCACGTTGAAACAAGAAATTGGCAATCCTCTTTCTGTACCCATGTTCGCCCAAATTGGGGAACTCAGGCTCATCCAGCCATTTTCTATCAACTCTGTAAAAGAGTCTTTTAGTTCTGGCTTGAACAGTCTTTTAGAAGCTGCTGTTGCAATACGCTCTATGGCACCTTGCACCGTTTCTCCTTTTAATAAATATCCTCTGTTTAGGATTTGTTCGCTTTCTTCGTTTAGCCACCAAAGTCGGTTCATATTCTATATCTATTTATAAATGTTTTTTTATTCCAGCGTGTTTGTTTGGGAGGGAGAGGGTAATTTTTTCTGTATCAAATCCTTTACTAGGCGATTTTGAGAAAGCATTTTCTAACAATATCTGCAATAATTCTCTTGTTTTCTCATTTAAAAACTTTTCTAAATCTTTTGGCAGTACTATTTCTTGATCTTTAATTTTAGTTCTAATTCCATCCAGTTGCTGTTTTTCTGATATTTTTTTTAATTCGTTACCATATTCTTTAATAAATACTTCAAAAAGCACTTCTGATAAACCTTTAGAATCTTTGAGTGCTACATTTCTTAACATATCAATACCTTTTTCACTTGGTTTTTTATGAGTGTCTGACAAGAGTTTGTCGAGTTCTTTATCAAGTTTAAGAACAATCAGTAAAGGCATGTTTAAAAAAATACAGACTATAGCAGCTACTTCATCGAATTTCTCTTCAAGTAAAGACTTTTCCTCTTGATCTTCAAGAATTTCAATTAGTTTTGAAAAAAGTTTTTCGTCAATCCTAAAACTATCAGTAGGCTTTGAGTGTTGTTTTAATACATTAAACACCTTATCTTTTACATTGCTCGTTATCCTTTGATAATTTTCAATATCTTTTTCAACTAAAGCCTTGTTACGAAGAATGGCAGAATGCATCGCTTGCATTTGCTCTGAAAAAGTTAATACTAACATTTTTTGATTAATAAAAATGGAGGATAAAAAATGGCAAACAGACTACTTAAAACAAATCTTCTGCAGTAATACTTTTATCATGCTTGGTATACTCTACAGGACGCTTTGCAAAAAAATCGTCGAGCGAGTTGGCGAACACTTCTTCTTCAAACCAACGCATGGGCTTGTACTGTTCTGCGCTTACATTAAATATTTTTGACATACCAATCTCTGCAAGACTCTCGTCTGCCCTAAATTTCATAAAATTGATAAGATTTTCTTTGCTAATCGTTTCAATCTCTCCATCTGCAAATATCCAATCTAAAATTTCAGACTCTACAGCAATGGAACTTTCAATAAGGTCTGAAATTTCTTTTTTGGTGTTTTCATCAAAAAAATCTGGGTACTCTTTTTTGATTTGATTGATAATATACATGCCAGCATTCGCGTGTACCTGCTCATCTACCGAAGTCCAAGCAATGATATTGCTCACGTTTTTCATATAACCTTTGAATCGCGTAAAAGACAACACAATGCCAAATTGGCTGAAAAGCGATACGTTTTCTATTAGAATAGAAAATAAAATCAATGAAAATACATATTTCTTGGGGTCCTCAGATTTGGTGTGTTGCAACGCTTTTTCTAGGTAGGCAATTCGTTTTTTAATTACGGGCTCTTCAATAAGTTTTTCAAATTCATTTTCGTAGCCTAGCACAGATAGCAACCTCGAGTAGGCTTCCGAATGTCTGAACTCGCACTCTGCAAAGGTGCTGCCCAACCCATTAAACTCTGGCTTTGGAAGGTGGTGGTACAAATCCCCCCAAAATGACTTTACAGTAACCTCTATTTGCGCTATTGCCAACAAACTCTTTTTGATGGCTTCTTTTTCATGCGGCGCTAAATGTGAATGAAAATCCTGCACATCGGCCGTAAAATCTAATTCTGAATGCACCCAATACGACTTGTTTAGCATGTCGGTAAACTGAGATACTTCTGGATATTCAAAGGGTTTGTAATTGGTTCTTTTGTCGAAAATACTCATATTGTTTTGTCTATAATTTTTTAAAAAAGTGAAGTCACAGCTAAATAAGATACAAAAAATTCTTGGCATTTTAAAGTAAAACACTTGCTTTTTTGAACCTATTTTTTCTTCCTACAAAGGTGCGAAATTGACCTTTTTTTATGAAATTTACTTTTTAGAACTTTTCCACAAGGGTTATATTTCCTTAATTTTGAATGGCTTTAAAATTTTTGCCTCTTAGTAGCTGGTTCTTTGTCGCTAGAAATTGATTCAGCCTCATCAGCTTGCTCTAAAAGATGCGCCATAGGAATCCCCATGGTTAATGAAGTAACTACCGCTACATAATCAGCAGACGTTGGTATTTTAATTTTGTCAATCTCCTATTTCATATTCTGAAAAAATTCAACAGAAATCGGATCTTCTTTTATCATTAGAACGCACCCCATCGTCATCATCAACTCAACAGACAAATCAACTGATTTCGCCTTCAATAGATTCTCTACAATATTTAAAACATTTTGATAATCATCCTTTAAATTATGAAACGTATCGCCTGTTGTTAGAAATTTATACTCATTTTCTGGCGCACTTTTTTCTTTAAAAATAACCGCATCGATGTTTGTAACTTGAGAAAATTTGATATTGTCAACTTTTTCATCACCAAAAAAACTCAACAGCGTTTCATTGGCTATTTCAGCTAAATCTTTCGCGTTTTTAAAATCTCTTTGATAAAGCTCAAACAACTTTATTCTTTGGGTTTTCTTAAGATCTTTCTCTATAAAATTAGGATTCTCTTCGATTAATTTGAGGATTCTTTCAAAATTTTCACCTTTTATTTTTAATAGCATATCTATTTCCCGTTCTGATAACTCAACTAGTAAATCTGACATTTTACTAGAAAAATCCAACACACTTTCTCCCAATTGAAGGTCTTCTTTACCAATACGCTCAAACACTTTCCATATTTTATATATTGTGTCTTCATGATCATTGTTGGCAATTCTTTTAAGCAGTTCTGATTTTTCGAAGAATTCACCTACAGCTCTTGCTGCATCTACAAGTTTGGAGACTTCATACCCAGGCATAATGACAACAAGATTAAGCACTCTAATGCTTTGAATTGAAATTTTTGGAAAAAGATTAGGCAAATCAATAAAATATAAATAAAAGTCTTTATAACCATTCCTGCTATAATCATCCACCACTAAATCATTTGATGTACAATAATCATAATTTTTAAAAAAAATACCCTCGATTAGCTCTAGAATCACAGTCATATTGTTGAAAAAAGAGGGAGGATATGCAAATACTTTTTCGAAAACTCCTTCTTTATAAAAAAGATCTGTTAATTCATCTAAATTATCATCTGTCTCAACATTATTAAACATATCACACAACCTAGAAAAATTGACACTATTTTCCATACACACTAATAAATTGTGAGATGAAAGATTTTCAAGGTTTTCATAGCGGTAATCATCACTTTTAAATGGTTTAGGAAAATTTTCACGAAAATGCTGAAGCTGCTCTTGTGTTACATTAAAAAACCGCTCTAAATTGTCTTTTTCAGAAAATTGATGTGCATTTTTCGATACAACAAACTTTATCAAATCATTAAAATGTTCAATCGACCTCACACTTTCATCTTCAAGTATCTTTTTCTCAACTTCTTGAAATTCCAAAAAATCCTCTTCGTCCAACATAGGTTTTACATGGGCTTCAAATTGGGCTAACTGTTCTATTAATTACTGTGTTTCTTCTGTGGTTCTCATTTTTAAATAGTTTTAATGGTTTTTGGTACAAAGTTTGGTACAAAAATAAGGCATTTTAATTGATCTGTAAAATCAATCAAAATGCTTTTCAAAATAAATGATGGGTCTTTTAAAAGTCTTTTGGCAAAAGTTATAAGTGAATCACCTCACCATAAGCCGCTGCGGTAGCTTCCATAATGGCTTCGCTCATGGTAGGGTGTGGGTGTATGGATTTGAGGATTTCATGCGCCGTGGTTTCTAGCTTTCTTGCCACCACCGCTTCGGCAACCATGTCGGTAACGCCTGCACCAATCATGTGGCAACCTAGCCATTCGCCGTATTTGGCATCGAAAATCACTTTTACAAAACCTTCGGGCGTACCAGAAGCTTGTGCTTTCCCTGAGGCTGAAAACGGAAATTTCCCGACTTTTATCTCATAGCCTTGCTCTTTGGCCTGGGCTTCCGTAAGTCCTACACTTGCAATTTCTGGGGTAGCATAGGTGCAACCAGGAATATTTGAATAATCTATTTTTTCTGTTGTAAGTCCTGCAATTTTTTCAATGCACGTAATACCCTCTGCAGAAGATACATGGGCAAGTGCTGGACCTGGCACTACATCGCCAATGGCGTAATAGCCTGGTATGTTGGTTTTGTAGTAGTCGTCTACCTGTATTTTGTCTTTGTCTACAATAATTCCAACCTCCTCAAGTCCAATATTTTCAATATTTGACTTCACCCCCACTGCCGAAAGTAATATATCTGCTTCAATTACTTCTTCGCCATTGCTCGTTTTTACGGTTGTTTTTACCCCCTCGCCCGAAGTGTCTACAGAAGTTACCGCAGAACCTGTCATTACATTGATCCCTGCTTTTTTAAAGGATTTTTCTAGTTGCTTAGAAATGTCTTGATCTTCTAAAGGAACGATGTTTGGTAGGTACTCTATCAATGTTACTTCGGTGCCCATGGCATTGTAGAAGTAAGCAAACTCAACACCAATAGCACCAGAACCTACTACAATCATTTTTTTTGGCTGAGAAGGCAATGTCATAGCTTCGCGATAGCCAATGATTTTTTTTCCGTCTTGTGGAATGCTTGGCAATTGTCGGGATCTTGTTCCGGTGGCAATGATGATGTGATCTGCACTATACTCCGTGCTTTTTCCTTCTTGGTCGGTAACAATTACTTTTTTTCCTGCCGCTACTTTTCCAAAACCATCAATCACATCGATTTTGTTTTTTTTCATCAAAAACTGAACGCCTTTGCTCATGCCATTCGCCACATCTCTACTTCTTTTTACCACTGCCGAGAAATCTTTATCAATAGATGCTGCTTTGAGTCCATATTCCTCTACGTGCTTTAGGTATTCATATACTTGGGCACTTTTTAGCAAGGCTTTGGTGGGGATACAACCCCAATTCAAACAAACTCCTCCAAGACTTTCTTTTTCTATAACTGCGGTTTTAAAGCCTAGCTGCGAAGCTCGGATTGCGGTAACATAGCCTCCTGGGCCACTCCCTAAAACAATAACATCGTATTTCATAATTGTATTTTATTACTTGTTGGTTGCAAATTTATTTTTTTAAATGTAAAAAAGCGCCATGGCTCTCTTGCAAATTACTACATGCTGTCGGGCACTTCAATTCCTAACAAAGCAAAAGCGCTTTTAATGGTTTCGCCTACTTTTTTGGATAGCTGCACCCTGAATATTTTTTTATCGTTTTGTTCGCAATTTAAAATTGGCATGCCCTGGTAAAATGTATTGTACAGCTTTACCAATTCGTAGGTGTAATTTGCTATGATTGCTGGGCTGTGCTGACTGGCTGCTGTTTGAATTGCTACAGGAAATGATTCTAATACTTTAATCAGCTCTTTCTCTTTTGGCTCAAAATCTACACTTACCTCGGCGTGGTATTCAAAATCTACTTTTCTTAAAATAGATTGAATTCGAGCATAGGTGTATTGAATAAAAGGACCTGTGTTTCCATTAAAATCAATGGATTCTTTTGGGTCGAATAAGATTCTTTTTTTAGGATCTACCTTTAAAATAAAATACTTTAAAGCGCCCAAACCTATGGTTTTGTAGAGTTCCGTCTTTTTTTCTTCGGAATAGTGGTCTAATTTCCCAAGCTCTTGACTGATGTTTTTTGCTGTTTCCGTCATTTCTTCCAGTAAATCATCGGCATCTACTACGGTTCCTTCCCTAGATTTCATTTTGCCACTTGGCAAATCTACCATGGCATACGAAAGATGGTGCAAATTTAAAGCCCCGCCAAAGCCTAGTTTTTTTAGAATGATGAACAATACTTTAAAGTGATAATCTTGCTCATTCCCAACAGTATAAATCAATTCGTCCAGCGCATAGTCTTTAAATCTTTCTATGGCGGTAGCAATATCTTGTGTAATATAAACGGAGGTGCCATCTGAGCGAAGCACCAGTTTTTCGTCAAGCCCTTTGTCGGTTAAATCTATCCATACAGAGCCGTCTTCTTTTTTGTAAAAAACCTGACTGTCAATCCCTTTTAAAATCATTTCTTTGCCCAGCAAATAAGTTTCGCTTTCGTAATAGATTTTATCAAAGTCTATTCCTATTTTCTTAAAAGTCTCTTCAAAGCCATCGTACACCCATTGGTTCATTTTTTTCCAAAGCAGTAAAACCTCCTCGTCACTGGCTTCCCATTTTCTCAGCATTTCTTGGGTTTCCAATAGAATGGGGGCTTCTTTTTTTGCGGCTTCATTGCTTTTTCCTTCAGCAATCAATAGCGCTACTTCTTGCTTATAAACTTTATCAAACAGTACATAATACTTTCCTACCAACTTGTCCCCCTTCATTCCCGAGGATGCTGGAGTTTCTCCATCTCCAAACTTTTGCCATGCCAACATACTTTTACAAATATGAATACCTCGGTCGTTGATGATTTGAGTTTTGTAGACTTTTTTTCCTGCAGCTTTTGAAATTTCAGCCAAAGAATAGCCCAATAATATGTTTCTTAAATGCCCTAAGTGAATCGGTTTGTTGGTGTTTGGCGAACAGTATTCTACCATCATTGTCTTACCAACAGAGTTTTCTTTTTGAAACCCGTAGTCTTTTTGGCAAAGCATTTTATAGAAGCTCTTGGTGTAGAACTCACCCGAAATAACGAGGTTTAAAAAACCTTTCACAACATTGAAATTCTCAACTTCTTCTAAATTTTTTTTAAGATAATCACCCAGTTTTTCGGCAATTTCAGCAGGATTTTTTTTGATGTATTTGGTAAATGGAAAAGTAACAATGGTAATATCGCCTTCAAAATCCTTGCGAGTAGCTTGGAATTCAACTTGATCTATGGCTACTCCGTAGAGTTGTTTGAGTGCTTTTGTCGTATTTTCTTTTAAAAGAGCGTTCATTGCTGGATGAATTTAGTGTATAAAAGTAGTAAAATTGTGACTTGAATCTGGCCAATGTTTTTAATCAACGTATTAAGACAAAAGTGATTTTGTGTTTGACAAGCAGTGATATTTAAAAAAAAGATGCTAGACTTTGAAAAAACGCCTCAGAAGTAAACCTCCACCATCTTTGCATACAAACCTGAAAACGTACATTGATTTACCACCGCAGGGAGCAAAATGGTTTCGCCCTTGGCAATGGTTGCTTTTTCTTGTTTAATAGTGATTTCAGCAACCCCTTCCACACAGGTATAAATTACAAAGGAGTCAATTTCAGTCAAATTTCTGGTCATTTTTTCTTTCACTTCCAGCATATTTGTTGTGAAAAAAGGTGTTTTTAATAATTTAGAAAATCCGTTTTTCGGAGCCTCATAATTGATTTTACAGGATTCAATACCCTGAAAATTAATGGCGCTCATGGCTTTTTCTAAATGCAGCGTTCTTTTTGTGCTGGTTTCAGGGTCTATTCGTTCGTAATCATAGATTCTATAAGTAATATCCGATGTTTGTTGAATTTCTAGTATCAATGATCCAGCACCAATCGCATGCACACAACCTGCAGGAAGGTAATAAACTTCGCCAGGGGCAATTTTTTCTTTTCTAAAAAGCGACTTGAAACTTCCTGATTGTATGGTTTTTTTGAACTCTTTTTGCGTGATGTCTTTTGAAAGCCCCGTAATGATTTCTGAACCTTGCTCGGCATGAATGATGTACCACATTTCGCTTTTTCCATAACCGCCATAACGCTGTTTTGCAAGTTCGTTGTTTGGATGTACTTGAATGGACAACGGTAAATGCGCGTCAAGAAATTTTACAAGAACTGGAAAATGCAACCCAAATTTTTCAAAAACGGAATTTCCGAGAAGTTGATTTTTATATTTTTTCACCAACTCCCTAAGCGTTTGCCCTTTGAATTCACCTGAAGAAACGACAGAAATAGCATTGTCTAAATCCGAAACCTCCCAACTTTCGCCAAGTTTTTTAATTTCCGATTCTTTGCTCAAGTTTTTAACCAGCCTTTCTCCAGCCCATATTCTTTGCTTAAGAATGGGTTGAAACCTAATAATATTGCTGATCTTGCTTTCTAAATTTTTAATAATTGCGATGCTCTTTTATCTTTGTAAGATGCAAAGTTAGAGATTATGAGAAATCACCGTCTTTGGTAAATGGTTTTTTCTTATTTTTGCGAAGAGTTTTGTGTTTTTTATCATACTCTTTTCGGGGACGAATGGATTTGACAGCAAGACCAATGTAATTATAAGCATGCCGAGTAATGAAATTGAACTCGTAAATCCCTGTTTCAAAATTTTAAACGGCGAAGAAAAATCTTACGCTTTAGCTGCTTAATCTGAACTATAGTAGGATGAGCCTCGACACGCAAGGCGTGTGAGCTAAATATCTCTTGAGGGCCTTGGTTATCGGCAATCAGTTCAGAGGTATCGTTAAAGTTAACCTACAACATTGATTTGCTTCGCATCATTGTTGGAAACTTAGAAGCTAAGTCTTGGGCGGCTTGTTTTTGAGTAGCTCATAACCTACAATTCAAACAGAAACTAAGCATGTAGAAAGTAGTTGGATTGCTTGTTTGGACCCGGGTTCAACTCCCGGCGTCTCCACTTTTTTTTAAGAAAAATATTGATTAAACCTGTTTGAGAAATTAATTCATTAATTGGCATTATATTTTTTAGTCCCTAAATAAAGTTGTTAAGTTTTTTCTAACATAAAAAACCAACAACCTAGAGGTGTTAGAATACCCTACCCAAACTTTTAGATTTGTAATAAAAATAGTAGGTGAAACGATATTATCGTTTCATTGGAAATAATAACAAAAGAAAAATAGAATATGGAAAATTCCTATCAAATTAATAATAATAACGGTGGGTTGTTTTTGAACATCCAAAACAACATAAAAAGTCAGTCGCAAGTCTTTAGCGAAAGGTTGAAGAATGCTGAAAATAATGGGGTAATTGAAAGTCTCATCAGAGCAACAAAAGAGAAGATTACATCTATAAAAGAGGAGATTACTGAATATAGAGCTCGTTATCCAAAAAAAATACAACGCAGAGGCTATGTTTTACTTTTAAACGGAGTATTAAGTTTTGAAAAAGAAGTATGTAGAGCTGAAGCGCAAACAAAAGAAATTAACAATCATTTTGAAACACCTTTGAATGGCAAAAAAAAGAATGTAAGCTATAAAGAAACAGCCTCCCAAAAACCATTCACACCCAATTACACTTTAATTCAAAAAGACTTAGCTAATATAAACAGAAGCATCACATCCCTAGCAAATGCCCAAAATTCTTTTTTTCCTAAGGCGCATTTGTTAAAAAGTATTGAAAAAGAAAATTTTAAAAAATTCCTCAATAAATACACAAAAGCAAAAGAGATTCATGAGGAGCTAATTCTTTTAGAAAAAGACTCGAAATCTTGGCAGGGCCAAGATTTGTTATTTACAGTCTCCATTGAGTTGTTATGGGGAAAATTGAGTGAGATAAACAACAAAATCAATTTCTCTGATTTAAGAGAGCATATTTCTAATAAAGATATTGAATGGTACGAAACAGAAATTCAACGTATAAAGTCCAGTTTCCCAACAAGAAAAGAAAACGAATTTGACATCGCCTGCAAAGCTTTACAGCAAAAAATAGAAAGCAATAAAGATGAGAGTTTTACTGAAGAAATACTTGAGAATTTTATAAAGGTATATCGCATAGACAAAGACAGATCAAAAAAATATAAAAAACTTGATAAAGACTTTAAGTGTTTTTATTGCCTAGAAAAACTAATTGACAAAAATACTGAAGAGACTAATAAATACAACAAATTAAAAGTATATTTTCAGCAAAATATCGCTTCTGAACAAGAATTTCACTCTGCAACAGAAATTCTTCACCTTAATTGGAAAGAAGAATATAAAAAGCTTTGTTCACTTTTTGACCCTTCTTTATTTGATCATTTTATCGAATATTTAGAAAAAGAAAAGAAAGGGCTTAAGGAGGAGTTTGATGAATTAGTTTCAAATGCAAAATTAGGCAAGGAACTTGCTAAAAAATTAAAATTAAATACTGAGATTAAAGCTACTATCTTTAATTGTCTTGATTTACTTAGGTATTTAATGAGCATTGAAAGTAATTCGAATACTGATGATCAGGAGCGACAACTAGAAAATATAAAACAAGAATTAGTAACATTAAAAGAAAACGTTCTATTACAGGCTAATTATCAGATTCCAGAACCTGTTAGCGATCAAAATAGTAAGACAAATGAGATTCCAGACCTTCGCGCCTTCTGTTGCTATCATATAGACATAGATGATAATCCAAACAAAGAGAAAAGCACTGGAAGCCCAAATAGGGTGGCTAATTTTCCACCACATCGATAAAACCTAATCAAAAAATCATAGCTTAAAAACAGCGTGTAGCTAGCCTAGCAACTCTTTGGCATGCTCCACCGCGGTTTTTGAATACGCTTTACCGCTAATCATTTCTGCAATTTCTGCTACTCGCTCTTCAAATGCTAGCTGCTTTACGCGTGTTTTCACCTCTTTTCCATTGTCTTCTTTGTAAACCTTGAACTGTTTTAAGCCTTTTGATGCAATTTGAGGCAAATGAGTAACAGCAATAACTTGCATTTTTTCACTCATTTTCATCATAATTATCGCCATTTTTTGGGAAGCATCGCCAGAAACCCCTGTGTCAATTTCATCAAAAATAATGGTGGGAAGTGTTTTGTATTCAGAGAGTATCGCCTTTACGGTAAGCATAATTCTTGAGAGCTCTCCACCCGAAGCTACTTTTTTTAGCTCACCAAAACTCAAACCTTTATTTGCCGAAAGCAATAATTTCAACTCATCTTTTCCGTGGATTCCATAATTTTCAGTGTTATTCAAATTGAATTGAACCCTCGTATTTTCCATTCTTAATTCAGACAAAAGCGCTTCCATTTTTGAAGTAAGCACTGGAATCGCTTTTTTTCGAAGCTCAAATAATTTAGAAGAAAGTTTTTCTATTTTTTTTTCAATAGCCTCAAGTGCCGCTTCTTTTTCTTCAATAATTTTACCAAAACTCTCAACGCCTTGCACTTTGCTAGCGAGTTGTTCGAAAATGGCTAGCAATCCTTTATTGTCAGCAACGCTGTGCTTTTGCTGCAATGTGTATAGGAGTTGTATACGATCTTTCATCGATTGAAGCGTCTCATCGTCAAGTACAAGTTCTTCATTATTATTATCAATAGCGCTTAAAATATCTGCAAATTCGATTTGAATACTCTTTACTCGGTCAGATAATTCTTTGTAGCCTGCATTGTAAACACTATTTCCATCAATATTTTTTGCAAAGCTTGACAACAATTGCTCCAACCCAACCTCCTCTTTCTGTGCAATGCCCAGGGCTGTAGAAAAATTCAGTTTGATTTCCTCAATATTGTTGAGTGTTTTTAGCTCTTCCTCAATTTTAGTCTGTTCATCGGTTTGAATTTCAGCTTCTTTCAGCTCATTGAAAAGCTGCAAATGATATTCATGATTTTTTTGCTCCTCTTCCTGCCTTTCTTTTAGTTCTTGCAGTTCTTTTCTTGATTTTTTGAACAACACCAATCCTCTTTTATAAGAAGCAACCTGCTCTTGTGTGCCTGCTACAGCATCTAAAATATTGTATTGAAAATCATTGTCTGCCAGCTGCATGGTTTGATGCTGCGAATGAATATCTACCAAGTAAACACTTAATTTTTGCAAAATAGCCAAGCTTACGGGCATATCATTGATAAAAGCCCTTGATTTTGAACTCGGTAGTATCTCTCTTCTTAGAATGGTATTTTCCTCAAAATCAATTTCATGTTCCTCAAAAAAATTGTTCAGGTTGTAATGAGCGATATTGAATTGCGCCTCAATCACGCATTTTTTTTCGGTATCCATTAAGCTTGAAGTATCCGATCGCTTGCCCAACACAAGCCCTAATGCACCCAGCAAAATTGATTTTCCTGCACCAGTTTCTCCAGTAATAGTGGTAAAACCTTCTTGAAACTCAATTTCTAGCTCATCTATCAGCGCATAGTTTCTAATCGTAAGAGTCGTTAGCATGGTCGGTATTATTTTCTATAGCTTATCCCACTTACTGTCGTTAATGGGCGATATTGTTTTTAGAATAGAGATGAGCTTTTTTTTGTCTGAATAAACAGGACCTGAAGAAAAAATATTAAAAATCTCATCAGCCTTTGCATCCATAAAAACTCGAATAAGAAAAGCATTGGGGCGGTCATTGTAAATTTTATTCAAATCAAGAATCGTAGCAGCAATAGTTGCCTTCGATTTTTTTGGATCAGTACTGTAATTATCTATTCCCAAACGATGGTACTTATAAAGTATTTTTCTTAAATCTGAATATCTTGGGGATAACAAATTGTCTATGAGTGTAAATCGGGTGTTGATGCCATCATTTTGATTCCAGCCCGAATAACCACTTTGTTGTGCCAAAATTGTAATTTCTTTTGCTTGCTCAAAAAAAGGTGTTCCTCCCATTTCAGAAAAAGTATCTGCATCTAACCCAAGCATGATATATATGTAGAACGAAATGATAGAAGATAAATTAGATTCGTAAACAGTTTCGTTGTACTGCAAAGGCTCATATTCTTCATATTGAAATGAAAAATTTTGATCCATAAAGTTCAGCACAGGGGTTTGGTAACTAGCATTAAAAACTGGCCTAGACGACTGAGCTTGAATAGACCCCTTAAAAGAATTATTATTAGCTTCGAGGATGTTTATTGTAAAGTTAGTGATGAGTCTTTCATGGAGCTGATACTCGTAATTTGTCCATTTTTTTTGATTCACAAATTCATTCAAAGACTGTTCAAGTGTGTTAAAAACCTGCCTGTTAGAGCCTGGTACGGCATCTGTATTTAAATTGATGGAACAGTTGAACTCTTGTGAGTGTATTTGACTGAAGGTCAATAAAAAAAATACGATGTAAAAAAATCTACCCATTGATTCTTTTTAAAATTTCATCGAAAATATCTTTTGCTATGGCTGATTTTTCCTTCATAGGATACTCCGTTAGGTGTTCGAATTTGTCAATAACCGTAATTTTATTTTTAGCTGATTGAAAGCATGAATTCTGATCACTCATTTCATTCAGCACAATCAAATCTAAATTCTTTTTTCTCAGCTTCGTCTTTGCGTTCTCCACACCATTATTGGTTTCTAAAGCAAATCCAACCAATAGTTGATTTTTCTTTTTTTCACCTAAATCTTTTAAGATATCCTGGTTTTTGGTCAGTTTTAAATCAAATACCTCTTCTTGTTTTTTAATCTTCTTTTCATGAAGAATCATTGGCTTGTAATCAGCAACCGCAGCCGCTAAAATAGCAATGTCAGCCTCTTCGTAATTCAGCAAACAAGCTTTGTGCATTTCTTCGGCGGTAATTACATCAATTCTTTGCACAGCGTTGTGCGCAATTTTTTCGTTGGTAGGACCCGCTACCAAAACAACATTGGCTCCTAAATTTGCAGCTGCCATTGCCAATTCAAAACCCGTTTTTCCAGAAGAGTAATTACCTATAAACCTTACAGGATCTATGTTCTCGTAGGTTGGTCCTGCGGTAATCAACACTCTTTTATTTTTTAGTGGTAAGTTTTCATCCAAATACTGAGCTACCTGATTTATAATATTTTCAGGCTCTTCCATCCTACCTAAACCTTCTAGTCCGCTGGCTAAAAATCCAACAGTTGGCGGAATTAACAAATTACCGTAAGAAATTAATTTGTCAATATTCTGACGCGTAGTAGGATGCTGATACATTTCTAAATCCATGGCAGGAGCAAAGAAAACTTTGCAGGTTGCGGAAAGGTAAACAGCCAGCAATAAATTATCACACAACCCTGTAGCCATTTTAGCCAATGTATTGGCGGTTAACGGTGCTACAATCATCAAATCTGCCCAATTGGCAAGTTCCACGTGGTTGTTCCACTCATCGGTGCCTGCTTTGAAAGTGCTTGTAAGCGATACAAGCACTTGGTTTCCAGAAAGAACAGAAAGCGTAAGTGGCGTAACGAATTTGCAGGAGTCTTCGGTCATTACAACCTTAACAGCAGCATGCATCTTTTTCAGCATTCTTACCAAAAGCGGTATTTTGTATGCTGCAATCCCACCACTGACTCCTATCAGTATGTTTTTGCCACTTAGTACCGACATTTTAGTTGTCGTTTTTTTCTTCGTCTGGTTTTCTGAAGTAAACACCGTCTTTTAGCCATTCGGTAACAGCAATAGCGGTTGGTTTTGGCAAACCTTCAAAGTATTTAGACAATTCAATTTGCTCTTTGTTTTCAAAGATTTCATCCAAATTGTCTGTGATTGAGGTGAATTCCTCAAGCTTTTCGGACAATTCAGATTTGATATCGCTTCTTACCTGCTCAGATCTTTTTGCTAAAATTGAGATTGCCTCGTAAACATTACCAGTAGATTTTTCAATTTCATTACGATCGTACGTTACCGTAGTTTTTGGTGCTTTTGAATTTTTATGAATCATTGTTGCTGTTTTTATTATTAATTTTATTTAAGTCCTCTTTAAGGATATTTACTTTCTTTACAGTCTCTGGAATTCTTTTAGAATTAGGAAATGACTTTGCAAAGCGTTCTTGATAATCTACTGCCTTTGCTATTCGATCTTCAAGTTTTACGTACACACTTCCCGTAGCTAAATGGTAGCCCGATAAAAATCTAAAATACAAGGCATCTTCCTTAAAAGAAGTTCCTAGGTGTTCCAATACAAATCGCTCAAATGCATTGATGGCAGATTTATATTGCTTGGTGTGGTAATATTGATAAGCAATTTCATAAGCCTTGCGCTCAATCTTTTTGTTCAACTCTTTGATAATTTGATTACACTCAGGAATCCTTTTGGAGGATGGATAGGTGTAAATAAATTTTTGAAACGCATCAATGGCTTCTACCGTTAGTTTTTGATCTAAACTAAATACTGGAGATGCCAAATAGTTGCTGTGAGCTGCTAAAAAACTCGCCTCTTCTTTCTTAAAGCTATTGGGGTAATTCTTGGTAAACTTGTCGAAATAATAGGCTGACAAGCTATACATTTTGGTATTGTAATGCGATTGGGAAACCATGAATTGAATTCGCTCCATTTCTTCTTTTCCTGTATAAGAAGGAATCAACTTCTCAAACAACAGTATTGCTTTGCTATACTTTTGTTTGTTGTAAAGCTTAGTAGCTAACTTATACTGCTTTTCTGCGCTGCCATTGTTCAACACCTTTTGATACTCGCTACAAGAAAGTAAAAAAGTTGCTATTGCAAAAATAAATATATGTCGGAAAAATCTCATAAGACCACAAAAATAGTGATTTATTGAGAATAAAAACTTACGCATAACACTTCAAAATTTATAATGTTAAATTTACTAACTTATTTTAAAGGCAATGGAGGTTTTAGAAGAAATTAATAATCATTACAATACCATTGTAATTGGTGGCGGTGCAGCAGGTTTTTTTACAGCCATTAATGTTGCAGAAAAGCATCCAGCACTGTCTGTTGCTATTTTAGAAAGAGGAAAAACAGGCTTACAAAAAGTGAAAATTTCTGGTGGTGGACGTTGCAATGTTACTCATGCAGAATTTACGCCATCGGCATTGGTTACCAATTACCCGCGTGGCGAAAAAGAATTGCTTGGGCCTTTTCATAAATTTATGACAGGCGATACCATTTCATGGTTTGAAGATCGTGGTGTGGCGTTAAAAATTGAAGATGATGGCAGGGTGTTTCCAATTTCCAACACCTCTCAAACAATCATTGATTGTTTTTTAAATCAAGCCAAAACTCATCATGTGAACGTATTGTACAGCCAAAGCGTACAAAATATTGCACATATACCTCAATCGAAATCTGTAGGTTTAGAGTCTGGTTTTTTAATCACCACCAACCAAACCTCCTTTACCTGCAAAAATCTAGTAGTGGCTACTGGGAGTAACCCAAAAATTTGGAGTCTTTTAAATCATTTAGGACATACTATTATTCCGCCAGTACCCTCGTTATTTACCTTTGATATTAAGGATAAACGCATTAAAGATATTCCTGGTGTGGTGGCAAAAAATGTTGAAATTAATGTGGTAGGGACAAATTTAACATCCAACGGACCTCTATTAATTACACATGTTGGCATGAGCGCACCTGCCATTTTAAAACTCTCTGCGTTTGGTGCTATTGAGTTGGCAAAACTCCTCTATAATTTTAAAATTGAAATCAATTTTATTGGTCAAGATTTTGAAGTTTGTTTGAATAAACTGAAAGACTTTAAGTTGGCGTTTGCAAAAAAATTGATATCCAATTCTATACAGTTTGAATTGCCCAAACGTTTGTGGAAAAAACTAGTGGAAGCTGCAAATATTGAAGACACATTGCACTGGGCAGATTGTAATAAAGAGCAATTAAACGCTTTGGCACATCAGCTAACCAGGGCAATTTTTAAGGTTACTGGCAAAAGTACTTTTAAAGAAGAGTTTGTAACTGCAGGTGGAGTAGATTTAAAAGAAATTAATTTTACAACCTTCGAAAGCAAGCTTATTCCCAATCTCTATTTAGCAGGTGAGATTTTAAATATTGATGCAATTACTGGAGGGTTTAACTTTCAGAATGCATGGACCAATGGCTTTGTTATAGCAAATTCAATCTAATTTGTGGAAACTTACATATTGAACTCCAAGAAATTCTTATCATAGCAAACTATTATTTACTTTAAAGTTGATTAATTAACTTTAAAGTAAAAAAAACAAACTTTAAAGTTTATTAATTTAAACTTATGCTTATATTTACAATGAATTTAATACGTGAATATGGCGGATAAATCAGTGATAAAATCTTTTTTGCAAGAACTTAAGGTGATTATAAAAACTTTAGGCATCATCTTCTCCAATCGCCCTAAAAATAGTATTCAGAATCTTGCAGACTTAGGTATTACTGCTAAAATGCGTGAAGAGATCATTTTGAGTTTAGAAGTGCGGGATTACAGCGAGGGTCCTTTTGAAGAGACTCAACAAGGTGGAACTGAAATGTGGGTTTTTGGAAAGGTTATTAAAAGACAACCGGTTTATATCAAATTAACCATTTCAAAAATGAACGGAGGAGCAGTTTGCATATCCTTTCATAAGGCAGATTTTCCAATGGTATTTCCTCTTAAAAACTCAAACTAAAAAACAATAAAATCATGAAAAGTCCAATTACAGGTAAGGAAATGACCTTACAAATTGAAAAGAGTATGTTGGTTTTTAGAAAAGAAAAATTTGAATACAATCACAAAAGTTATTTATGTGAAGATAGTAGTGAATCATTTACAACCACCGAGTTAGACGAATTTAATTTAAATCAAGTTTATAATCAATACAGAGACAAGCACAATATTCCATTTCCAGATGAAATAATTAATTTAAGAAATACTTATGGTTTGTCAGCTGGAATGATGTCCCGTATATTAGGGTTTGGAATAAATAGTTATAGAAATTATGAAAAAGGTGAAGTTCCTAGCTTAGCTAATGGAAAATTAATAAGTTCGGTTTTAAACAGTATAGCAAATTTTAAGTACCAAGTCGATTTAAATAACGATTTGAATGAGGAAGAGAAAATTAAAGCTCTTAAAAAAATAGATGTAGTAAAATGTAATTATAGAGAAAACAAGGATGATAAAAAATATGTAAATATTTTATTTGAAGATAAACTTCCAAGTAATTTTTCTGGTTACAGAAAACCATCTATGGAAAAAATGTCGAATATGATTTTGTTTTTTGCTGAGAAATTAAACCCTACAGAAACAAAAATGAATAAGCTTCTGTTTTATGCTGATTTTCTTAATTTTAAGAATACTGCATATTCAATAAGTGGTGCAAATTATATGGCACATAATTATGGACCTGTTCCAGTAAGGTTTGGTGGTATTTTTGATTATGCCTCTAATAAAGATTATATTTTTATGAAATTGGAAGATTATGGCAATGGATATTGGGGAAAATGTTTTTATAAATCTAACAACAAAGATTTTAATTCAGAGTTATTCAGTTCTGAAGAAATAGAATCATTAAATACAATTGTTAGTGTTTTCAGAGGTTGTAATGCAACTCAAATTATGGAAAAAAGCCACGAAGAAAAAGCATGGATCGACAACAAAAAAAGTAAAGGATTAATAGATTATAATTACTCTTTCAGTTTACGTCATGTTTGATTTCTCATGACAGAACCCCGACCCCCTGCTGCCGCACAATTGTATCGTACGGTTCTTCACAAATTTTCTATGACTAATTCTAAAAATATTTTATCATAAAATATCAAACAGATTTAAAAGCATAAATACACTCGCTTGTTGACTTTTGCCACACGATATAATCGTGCGGAAGCTGGGTTTTATTCTTCATAATCAGATTTTAATTTTGAATAATCCTTTATTTCTATCATTACATTAACGTCTAATTCCGAAAGAAAAGATTCAATTTTATTAACGTTTATATCATTAATTTTATCAAAAACAAAAACTAATATTAATTCGACTTCTTTATTTTTAAAAGCTTTTCTAAATCTATTTATTCTAAGAATAAAATTTTGAAGTGAATGAAGAAGTGGTTTTATAGCTTTATTTGAATTCCAGTATTTTATTTCAGCTATTATTACTCTTTCAGAGTTTGAAGCATAAGCATCTAATTCAAGATTTATATTATTATACACTAATCTTTGATTAGTTCTAAATGCTATGTTATATTTTAATTCTAAATCTTTTACAGCCCACTTTTCAGCATCCGAAATTCTGTTGCTCAATTCAATTTTACTAATCGATTCATTCTTTGGTTCAACTATTTTTTCAGTTTCTTCTTCTCTTTGTTCAATCTCGGGTTTAACTATTTCAATTATAGAATTATCAGCTGAATTCAATAATTCAGCTTCTTTTTCTTGTTTTTTCTTTATTTTCTTTCCACTCATAGTTTCTATAAATGAATCGTCATTTCGGAAATCACTTGGAGCGTATAACTTTTCGTGATGATTTACTACTAAAAAAATAAATGCTCCTAAAATTAGGAGCGGAAAAATTATAATAAACCAAATTAGAGGAATTCTTTCATTAGCTGATTGTAAATTTGAGATACTTGTACTCAAAACTAAACAAGCAAAACCGTAAATTAAGGATATAAATAATCCAATTATTCCAAGGGGATTTTTTGTCAAACCTTTGGCATTTTTCATAAAATCTCCTATTGGGTTCATAATTTACAGGTTTTTTTTAATGTTGTACAAAGTTTTTTATTATAATTCAGAACCCCAAGATACCGCATGATTATACCGTGTGGTTCATCGCAAATTTTCTATGATTCATTCTAAAAAAATTTCACACTAAAATATCAAACCGATATAAAAACATAAATACACTTGCTTTTTGACTTTTTCCACACGATACAATCGTGCGGAAGCGGGGACTGATCTATGAAAAAATCAGAATTATCTTATCCCATTTCTTTTTTCATAGCTCATAAATGTGAAAATTCGTGGAATTCTTTTTAACATACCTTCTTTATCGATAGGCACTAATACATCGTTTTTATTAGTATCTTTTTTTACCGAAAAGAATATAAATCCATCATCTATAGCTGTTGAATATATTCTCTTTACTGTTTCTTTTTTTTTCCATGATTCGCCTTTACCTATGCTTTTATACTCGGCAAAACTGTTCTTCATAAGTTCATGAAACCAATTGTATGCGCTATCTCTAAATCTTGCTCCGCATCCTAACACAACGTTTTTACTAGTAATTTCATCAGTTGAAATTCCTTTTTCACGGGGAACTAAATCGATGACAGGGATGGCGAATTTTAACTGAATAACAACTCCCTTCAAGAGACTTCTCACTTCATTCACATCTAATTTTCTATAAATTTGATTTGGATCATCATCTTGTTGATAAAACACAAATTTATTTGCAGTTGACTCTTCAATAATTCGATTAATAATTGATTCTGAATCTTCTGAAGATTTAAGTTCTTGTTCAAGAAGTGATAAGACTATTTCGTTAGGGTTGTGATTTTGAACTAAATTTCCGAAACGGTCAAAAATGACGAGTATATTTTCAACAGTTCCCCCGTCATGACTTTTTTTAATATTAGAACTTTCAGCTTCGGTAAATGCTTGTTGAAATCGCTGTTCAATTGGTGAATCATTTTTTTGACCTCTCATTGGTTGATCAGCTGATGCTCTTGAGTTTGTTGAAGGCACGTTTGGTGTATCTGTAGCATAATATTTTCTTCTCTGGATAATAATCCTAGAATATTTTGTTTCTCCGTTTACATCAGTTAATGTTTTTCCTCGAGTCTCTTCTGTTATTCCATCTAAAAGGCTGTTTTTTTTAAATGCATCAATTATCTCAAATTGATTAGGATTGTATTTATGAAGAAATGTTAAGGGTACACCCATAGGGCCTGGGAAATCACGAGGAATATATATTACTCTAGAAATATCTATAGCCATACAATGATCATATTCTGGATACATATGTTCGTTTCCATCGTAAATATTACGCAAATTCAATTCTTTAGACCTTTTCTTATGATCTAAATTTGTAAACCATGCTGAACATCCAACTTCAGCATACTTTGCTCCATCATCATCCATTTTTTTCCATACTTCACTACTATCTGGAATTCTATAATCAATACCTCTGCCATTAAGACTATGCCCAAACCAAAGTTTATTATCTTTAATGAGTGTAAAAATTGCTTTGCTGTAGGTGATAGCATTCTGATTTCCAATTATAATAAACTTTTTATCATTTTCTATAAGTTGAGCTAAATGTTCACTAAAAAGAGAGAAAGGAGGATTGGTAACAACAATATCCGCTTCTTTTAATATTTCTAAACATTCAAGACTTCTAAAATCACCATTACCTTGTAGTATAGTTTTAGTCTCTTTAAGCTTGTTTACTTTTCCGTTGTTGTCCGTATCTGAAACAACTTCCATTTTATACGAACGTTTTTCTGGATCGTAGTGTGTGGAAATCAGTTTTTTTATCCCAAAGTATTCAAAGTACACAAAAAAATATAAGTAAAATTGGCTTTCTGATGAATCATCACAATTCAAATAAACTACTTTATCTTTAAAGTGTTCTTTGTATGCTGGAATTTCACACTCTATAATAGGAAATGGAGTGTAAAACTCATCATTTTTAGACATACCTTTACGACACCCTTTTCTTGCAGCCTTTTTTATAGGGATTACTTTACTTTTTCTTTTATCCAATACACCTTTAACCACGTTTTACAAATATTTATTTTTCGTTAATAATCTGTTAATTTTCTTGCATTAAATTATATTTAATGATTTGAAAATCAGATTTTAGAGAATAGACAATAAGATTTGTCTATCAGCTGTTTAATTTTTTTTGATTGTTTTTTCCTTAGTAAACGAATCTTAAGAAAAGAGGCATAACTTACTTGCCAACTTTCTTACAAGCAAAGATAAATAAAATTCTCGTGCAATTCGAATGATTTTTTTTAAAATGAAGAAAAACTCTCCCCGCTGCCACACGATTATACCGTATAGTTCATCGCAAATTTTCTATGATTTATTCTAAAAATATTTTATCATAAAATATCAAACAGATTTAAAAGCATAAATACACTCGCTTGTTGACTTTTGCCACACGATATAATCGTGTGGTAGCGGTGTTTATTATAAATGAATATTAAAATATAATTTTTGGATTACCTAATTTTTTTATAAGGAAACTTTCCTTTTATATTTTCAGAGAAGAAAGTTCCTTTTGAGCTAGAACTCATTAAATTAAAATATAATCTTTCAGAAACATTTTGGAACTGGTAAATATCTCTGTTTTTAAATTCAATTTCTAATATTCTTGGTAAATAACCAACTGACTTTAAATTTGATGATGATACATTTTTTCTTTCCATTTTTTAAAAATTAAAATATTATGATAATTACAAGATTTAAACATTTTCCTCAACCGTTACTAATGTTGTATATAATTAACGGAACTATTATCGCTATAACAATAGCAACAACAGATAACTTAATCGTCAATATTTGATATCTATTAAAAGGTTGTTTAATTGTTTTAGAATTAGGTTTTATAATTGCTTTAATTCTATTCGCTATTTTTTTTAAAAAAGATTGATTAGTATTTATTCTTTCAAGAAATTTATACCTATGATTAGAACCTTTTTCAAGTAATATTAACCAATCATTATACTCAAATTCACGTTTATGACTTTCAAAATATTCTCCTTTTTCATTAATTGGAGCACCCCAAACAGTATTTCTTTCAATAATTTCATATTGATCGGAAGTTCCAAGTTTCACTATTTTTCCCCATTCAATTAGAGTTATTTCTTGTATATTAGTACTTCCTTTCGCTTTTATTTTCATAAGTGTGATTGGTAATGGTTGCCAACGTGTTTGTGTAAGAAAAGTTGCGTTTTTTAAGTACGAAAGTTAGTAAATAAATCAAAAATAGAAATCCCCCCGCTTCCGCAGGTTGTATCGTTTGGTTCGTCGCAAATTTTCTATGATAAATTCTAAAATCATTTTATCATAAAATATCAAACCGATTTACAAGCATAAATATACTCGTTTGTTGATTTTTACCACACGATACAATCGTGCTGCAAAGGGAGCTCCCAGAAGTTATTGGTTTAGTTACGAGAATTTTTTAAAACGACCCCATGTGTTTTTATTCAGTTTTCATTGGCGTACAAACTTCAATCAGAAATCCATTATTATCTCTTAAATATCCTACTTTTTGTCCCCAAGGTTTTTTAGTCAAAGATTCAAATTCAGTTGCTCCAAATCTAATTGCATTCTGAAAGTCTTTTTCGATATTTTCTGTTGTGAATGCTAATTCAATTCCAAAAGGTTTTTCGGAATTCGATATTTTTTTAAATCCGTTTTTAAAATTTAAGTTTCCTAATTCCTGAGAAGCAAATGCAATGGTAGTTTCTCCTGTAATCAATTCTCCATAATCTTTTTCAGGTGTCAAGAATTTTCGGTTAAACCCAAAAGCTTTTTCATAAAACTCAATTGTTTTGGATACATTTTCAACATAAAGTATTGTATAGCTATATTTCAAGATTTTATCGTTTTGTAGGCTTCCCCCCTAATTAAAACTATTTATTTCTCTAAAAATACATTTTTTATACTGTTATGAATCCCTTTGGAGCAACCCAAACTCATCAACACTAATACCTATATTAGCAAAGAATATTCACGCAAAATACTTTGAAACAACTTGATTTCACCCTAAAAAATTACGACCAAGATTTGCTTTCAAGCGGCTCTTACACTTGGAGGTCGCCCAGCAACATTGCCCTGATAAAATACTGGGGAAAACATGGAGAGCAACTCCCCAAAAACACCTCTTTGAGTTTTACGTTGGATGCTTGCTGCACCACAACAAGCCTTGGATTTGAGCGAAAAAAAGAGCAGAGTAGCGGTCTGGCAACTTATAAAAATGACTTTGACTTTTCTATATTTTTTGAAGGAGCTGAAAAAGAGGCATTCAAGCCAAAAATCAACACGTTTTTTAAACGAATTGAGCGTTACGTTCCGTTTATCAAAGAATACACCTTCAATATTGAGACCTCCAACACCTTTCCGCATAGCAGCGGCATTGCTTCCTCGGCAAGCGGTATGAGCGCTTTGGCATTATGCTTGATGAGTATGGAAAAGGAAATATGTAAAACACCTATCGATGACAACTATTTCTACAAAAAAGCTTCTTTTTTGGCGAGGCTTGGATCTGGGAGTGCCTGCAGAAGCATAAAAGGACCTATGGTGGTGTGGGGAAATAACGAAACAATAAAAAGCAGTTCAGATGATTATGGCGTAAAACTACCTTTAGAACTTCATACCAACTTCAAAGAGTACCAAGACACTATTTTGCTGGTAGATGAAGGTGAAAAACACGTATCGAGCACGGTGGGTCATGAACTTATGCACCAACATCCTTTTGCCGAAAAGCGTTTTGAACAAGCCAACGATAATTTTGCATTGCTGGTAGCGGTGCTTCAAAACGGAGACCTAAAAGAGTTCGTGCGAATTGTAGAAACCGAAGCGCTGAGCTTGCACGCCATGATGATGACTAGCAATCCTTATTTTTTACTCATGAAACCCAATACACTAAAAATCATTCATGCCATTTGGAACTTCAGAAAAAAAACAGGACTACAAGCCTGCTTTACGCTAGATGCTGGCGCAAATGTGCACCTACTCTACCCAAAAGCAATAGCACAGGAAGTGAGCAAACTGATAACGGATGAGCTAGCAAGCTATTGCAACAATCGGTATATTTGGGACCAAGCTGGTTTAGGGGCAATTCAAATAACTTCTTAAGCCGCCTAAAATTAAGGTTAAACTTTATGAAAAATCCTCTTTTCTATGCCAAAATATTGCTGTTTGGCGAATATGGTATTATCAAAGACTCTAAAGGGCTTGCCATTCCATACAACAGCTACAAAGGCGAGTTAAAAAAGAAACAATCACTTGAGGGAAGCACGCTCAAATCTAATAAAGACCTTCAAGAATATTGGGGGTATTTAGCTAATTTAGAAAAAAGCCTCATAGCTTTTGAACTAGCCGAATTTAAAAAAGACTTAGATGAAGGCATGTATTTTCATTCAGACATTCCACAAGGCTATGGCGTTGGCAGTTCAGGCGCATTGGTTGCTGCTATCTACGACAAGTATGCCTTTGAAAAAATTTCTGTAAACGAGGAGCTTAGCCGTGAAAAGCTTTTGAAACTAAAGCAGGTTTTTTCAATCATGGAATCCTATTTTCATGGCAAAAGTTCTGGCTTAGATCCTTTGAACTCCTACTTAAGTATTCCAATACTCATCAATGCTCCAGATAATTTGGAAACTGCCGGAATTCCTGCCGAAAAACAGGGTAGCGGTGCTGTATTTTTACTGGATTCCGAAATGGTTGGAGAAACCCTGCCCATGATCAATATCTTTATGAACAACATGAAGGAAAAGGGTTTTCGAAAAATGTTTTCTGAAGATTTTGCAAAACATACAGATGCTTGCATTGATGATTTTTTAAACGGAAATCTTAAATCACTGCTAGGGAATGTTAAACAACTTTCTAGGGTAGTGCTAGACAACTTTAAACCTATGATTCCTAAAAAGCTACACAGTGTTTGGCGAAAAGGGTTAGAAACAAATCAGTACTACTTAAAGCTTTGTGGTTCAGGTGGTGGAGGTTATGTGCTAGGTTTTACCCCAGACTTCGAAAGCGCCAAAGAAACACTTAAAGAATACAAACTAGAGCTGGTATACCGCTTCTAAAAAACCGCCACAATAAATTTGCATGATAAAGCCACAAAACGTTGAAAAAAAACGCTCAAGGTTCTTAAGAATACTAAGTTTACTTTCAGCAATCCGTTTTTACAACTTGATTACCATAGCGGCTGCGCAATATGCGGTAGCAGTTTTCATCCTTTCATTGCAAGAACCTACTGCTGCATTACAAGACTTTAAACTTCACCTCATCATATTTTCAACCACCTTGATTACTGCTGCTGGGTACATCATCAATAATTTTTACGATTCAGAATCCGACCACATCAACAGGCCCATCAAAGCAAATATCGATGGCTATGCTTCGCAGTATTCACAACTAATTTTAACTATTTTTCTCAATATTACCGCGATTACTGCTGCTTTTTTTATAAGCCTGAAAGCGGTTGCCTTTTTTGGTTTCTATAGTTTTTTGATATGGCTTTATTCGCATAAAATAAAGAAGTACGCAGTGGCAAAATGGATTTGTATATCTGTGGTGGAAATGATGCCTTTTGCAGCAATAGCAACTTACTACAACAACTACTCAAAACTTATTGGGCTATATGCACTGTTTTTATTTCTCATCATTTTGATAAGGCAATTGCTAAAAGATTTGGAAAAAATACCAGGAGACTTCGTCAAAAACTACCAATCAATTGCCATAAAGTATGGAGAAAGAAGTACCAAAAACCTCATCAGTGTTGTATCATTACCAACAATTATTACTGCTTTTATAATCATCAATAGTAAGGCTATTGATAGTATTCGCTACTACTTTTATGGTTGTGCTATTTTATTAGGATTGTTTTTGATTTTTATAAATATCAGGCATACTACTAAGCTGTTTAAGCTATTCCATTTGGCGATTAAACTGATGTTCACAATCGGCATTTTAAATGTTTTAATAGCAAATATTTATTCTTAAAAATAACCACTTTTTCTAAATCTTACAGGCTGATAGCGTTTCATTAAATCTTATCTTATTGTTTATAATTTTGATTTTATAGGCAAAATTATAAATACAAAATTCCCTATAGTTTTGAACTAGAGATTTTTATTAATATTTTGATCTATTGTTTTTTATCAATTATTTCTACAAGCTCATTCTTTTGCAGCATATTTGGTAAGTGATGAATCAACGGATGGTCTTTTTATCGTAAAGTAGATGCCAATGAGCATAATTCCAAATCCTATCCATTGATTCAAAACTGGTTGCTCATTAAAAAACAGCATCAAAAAAATCATACTAAAAATAGGAAATGTTAGCGCCAACGAACAGCCTTTTGTAATATCCAAACGCTTAAATCCCTCATACAAAAATATTTTCCCCACACCCAACACTGCCAATCCAGTAAAAGCAATAATTTGCCAATTTTGAATAATAATTGACATTTTATTTGGCTCTTTTTCAAAAATGAAAGAAAGAACAAGGAGAAAAAACCCTCCAAGCAAAAATCTAATAAATAACACTATGGAAGTAGAAACATGGTTCAATGCTTTTTTTAAGAAAAAATTTCCAATAGGGTAAGTTACTGTACTAATTGTAATTAGCATATCTCCTGTATTGAAAGAAAAAGCGCCTTTTTGAAGAACAACAATAGCCCCTATCAAAATACCCATGGCGCCAACAACCTTATTGATGGTTGTTTTTTCACCCATTAAAGGAGTAAACAACAACACAAAAATAATTTCGGATAATAGCAATAAAGAAGAATTAAGTCCCGAGGTTTTGCTTGATCCTATAAAAAATAGTACAAAAGGAATAACAATAATACAGAGCGTTACCATTAAAATTGAAGTATACGATTTTCTTTTTTTGATTTCGTGTAGTTTCCCCTTTAAAGCTGCATAGAAAAGTGCAACCAAAGAGGCTAAAAAAGTTGTGATTGCAGCGAAAAATAAAGGAGGAATATTTTTGGATCCTACATTCACAAGTAATGGAAAAACACCAAATACAGCTGCGGCAAGAAGCACATAAAATACACCTAGTTTTTCTACCTGTTTACTTGTTTTCAAATTATATTTTATGAATTTTGAAGAGGTTGTTGATTATTGTTTTGAAAAAATCTTTACAAATTTAAGATTATCTTCTTGAACTTACTAAGCTTAATTTTATGTTGCTAGTATTGAACCTTTTAATTAAAATTATTTTTTGACATATAAAGTGAAAAAAATAACTTAATTTGAACTTAAAAAATTTAAAATCAATAGCAATACGCATGAGAAAAGAAATTTTGATAATCATACCTGCAAGATATGCTTCAAGAAGAATGCCCGGAAAACCCCTAATTAAAGTCGCAGGAAAAGAGATCTTAAGAAGATCTTGGGAGATTGCTAAGATCGTAGAGAAAACTCAACCAAATGTAGAGGTATTGATAGCTACAGATGACTTCAGGATCAAAAATTTTTGTGAACAAAACAACATGGAAGTGATGATGACTTCAGAAAGCTGTAAGTCAGGAACAGAAAGATCAAAAGATGCCGTAGCAAAACTAATAGACAAACCTAACTTTATCATCAATTTAGAAGCAGATAACCTATGCCCACCATGGTTTATAGAGAGTCTTGTTTCTTGCTATAATCAAAACCATGACTTGGAGGTTATAAGCCCTTGCCTAAATTTAACATGGAGCGGAGTTGGATAAGCTTAGGGAGCACAAGAAGACAGACCTTTTCTATGGAACTACCGTAGTTTTTGATAAAAACGGGTTTGCAATCTGGTTTTCAAAACAAATTTTACCAGCAATGAGAAAAGAGGCTGAATACAGACAGTCAATGGAATTATCTCCTGTATACAGTCATTTTGGATTGTATGGCTATAGCCGAAACACGTTGGAAATACTCTCTACTACTTCAAAAATAGGCTATAAGGAATATGAAGGCCTAGAACAATTAGGAATGATAGAAGATGGCATCAGCATAAAAATGCAAGAAGTAAACTACAGAGGCAGGGAAGGCATGTATGGCATAGATGAAATTGAAGACATTAAAGTTGCTGAAAAACTAATTTTAAAGTATGGTGAGTATGATCAATATTATGATCTATGATACACTCAAACCATCTCAAAATAAACCACTCCCAAAGGAGGTAGCTTTATGGTAGCACTGAATTCTTTGTAATGAAAAGGCTCTTGGTAAACATCAATTAGCTGACTGTTCACCACTCCACTTCCGCCATATTTTAAGTCATCGCTATTCAATGATTCTTTAAGCTTGCAGTCAAAAGGAACGCCAATTTTGTAGTGTTCAATCACGTTTGGCGTAAAATTACAAATCACCAAAATATTTTCTTTCTTATCATGGCCTTTTCGCATAAATGACAGCACAGAATTATTAGCATCGTCTAAGCTTACCCATTCAAATCCTTCTGGGCTAAACTGCTTTTTGTAAAACCCTGGGTGGTTTTTATAAAATTTATTAAGATCCTTGTAAAAGTTTTGCAATGTTTTGTGAGGGCTGAAGTCAAGCAAATTCCAATCTAAACTACTGTTGAAATTCCACTCATTGTACTGCCCAAATTCGCTTCCCATAAAAAGCAATTTTGCGCCAGGGTGTGCAAACATAAAACCATACAACAACCGAAGATTAGAAAACCGTTGCCATTCATCGCCTGACATTCGCCCTAGGATTGAATTTTTGCCATACACCACCTCGTCGTGAGAAAGTGGCAACATATAATTCTCGGTATAGCTATATACCATGCTAAAGGTGATATCTCCTTGATGGAACTTTCTATGAATAGGGTCTTTTTTGAAGTAATTCAACGTATCGTGCATCCACCCCATCATCCACTTCATTCCAAACCCCAAGCCGCCCATATGCACAGGTTTGGTAACCATAGGAAAAGCGGTAGACTCTTCTGCAATGGTTTGAACATCTGGGAATGAAGCGTAAATTTCCGTATTCAAATCTTGCAAAAAAGAGATGGCTGCTAAATTTTCTTTGCCCCCATTTTCGTTTGGAGACCACTCCCCTTCTTTTCTTGAATAATCTAAAAAAATCATGGACGCTACACCATCTACTCTCAATCCATCAATATGAAACTCCTCTAGCCAATACATGGCATTGCTGATGAGAAAAGCACGCACTTCGTTTCGCTCATAGTTGAAAATCAGGCTATTCCAGTCTGGATGGTAACCTTTTTTTATATCAGGATGCTCGTATAATTCAGAACCATCAAAAGCGCCTAACCCATTTTTATCATCTGGAAAATGAGAAGGCACCCAATCAAGAATCACCCCAATATTGGCTTGGTGTAACTTGTCTACCAAATGTTTAAACTCATTTGGGTAGCCATACCTAGCAGAAGTAGCATAATATCCTGTAATTTGATAACCCCACGAAGGTTCGTAAGGATAATCCATCATGGGCATGAATTCCACATGGGTAAAATTCATCTCTTTGACGTAATTCACCAATTGATCTGCCATTTCGAAGTAAGAAAGCGAACGGTTTTCTTCCACTACTTTTTTCCAAGAACCTAGGTGTACTTCATAAACCGAAAAAGGTGCATCCAAAGCATTGTTTCGATACCGCTGTTGCATCCAGTCGCCGTCATTCCATAAGTGTTTGTCCTCCCACACCACAGAGGCTGTTTTGGGTGGATGTTCATTTCTACGAGCATAAGGATCTGCTTTTTCGGTAACAATACCCGAAAGATTTGAATAAATTTTGTATTTGTAAAGAGTCCCCGCTCCTACATGAGGAATAAATCCCTCCCAAATTCCTGACGAATCCCAACGAACTTGGAGCGTATGCTCTTGATCGTGCCAACAATTAAAATCGCCCACCACAGACACACTTTTTGCACTTGGCGCCCAAACTGCAAAATAAGTGCCTTTTTCTCCTTCGTGCGTTGCTACGTGCGACCCAAACTTACGGTGCAGCCTAAAGTGCTTTCCCGACTTGAATAGGGCAATGTCAAAATCAGAAAACAGGCTGTAACTCTTTACGTTGCTCATTATGATAGGGTGGTGCCTGCTGGAATGGTGGCGCCTTTTTTTATGATGATAATTCCATTGCTAATGGTGTAGTTTTCTTGATCGGTATCTTTTAAATGATCTCCGCCTTGAATGCAGACATTGTTTGCTATTCGGCAGTTCTTGTCTATAATAGCTTTTTTGATAAGGCAATTTTTGCCAATTCCTAAAGGGATTTTACCTTCATCCTTACCCTCTTTTTCTTCGTAATAATCATTTCCCATCACGTAGCATTCTAGAATTTTGGTTCCTTTGCCAATAACGGAGCGAATCCCAATCACAGAACTTTCAATCTTTTCTGCATGAATATTGCAGCCTTCTGTAAGAATGGTATTGGCAAGTTGGGTATGGTCGATTTTAGTGGGTGGCAGCATCCTAGCACGGGTGTATATTCTGTTTTCTTTGCTGTAAAGATCAAATGCTGGATCATCTTTGGTGAGTCCAATATTGGCTTTGTAAAAACAATCTATGCTTCCTATATCTGTCCAATACCCTTGGTATTGATAGCTAAATACTCGCTGATTGATAACTGCATCTGGAATAATTTCCGATCCAAAATCCAATTTATTGGTTTCAGACATCAGCGAGATGAGCAAATCCCTGTTGAAAATATAAATCCCCATTGATGCTAGGTAGTTGCGCTGCTGTTTTTGCATCTCCTTATCCGTATCGGACTTTAGATGTTTAAGGATTTCGGAAGATGGTTTTTCAACAAAAGACGTAATTCTGCCCTCCTTTTCAGCTTTTAGAATACCAAAAGCACTTGCTTCTTCTGCTTTAACAGGAGTTGTTGCAATGGTTATATCAGCTTTGTTACGAATGTGTTGATCAATCATATCATTAAAGTCCATTTGATACAGTTGGTCTCCAGAAAGAATCAACACATACTCAAAATCATGGTGTAAAAGGTGGTGCATAGACTTTCGTACTGCATCTGCCGTTCCTAAATACCAATCGCTGTTTTCTATGGTTTGCTCCGCAGCCAATACATCTACAAAAGATTGACTAAAAGAACCAAATTGATACGTGTTTTTTACATGTCTGTTCAATGTTGCGGCATTAAACTGTGTGAGCACAAACATTCTTTGAATTCCAGCGTTGATACAGTTAGAAATCGGAATGTCAATAAGTCGATACTTTCCTGCAATCGATACCGCTGGTTTGGATCTATTGGTAGTAAGTGGGTGCAACCTCGTTCCTTTTCCTCCACCTAGCACAACCGCCAATACTTTTTTATGATTTGAGTTCATTTTCTCTTTGATAAATTGATCGATACAACTTCATGTATTCCTTTGCCGAGGCATCCCAAGAATGATTTTTGTTCATTACCTGAATTCTGAGGCTAAAAAATCGATCCTTGTTTTGATACAATTCAAAAGCTCTCCACATAGAATGCGCAATCGTTCCTTCGTTGATTGCTTCCATGCAAATTCCAAAACCATTTGGTTCTAAAACATCAACAACCGTATCTTTTAACCCTCCTACTTTGGTTACTATGGGTATGGCTCCATATCGCATGGCATATAGCTGATTCAAACCGCATGGCTCTACCCTCGATGGTATGACTATAAAATCTGCTGCAGCATAAATTCTATGCGCCAACTGTTCGCTATACCCAATATAGCAGTTGAAGTTGCTATAATATGAATTTTTTAATTGATTTTGGCGAATTTCAATAGATTCTTCCCCATTTCCCAACAAAAAAATAGAAACTTCTGGTTTGTACAAAGCCCATTCAAAAGCAGTTGCCAATAAATCTGCGCCTTTATGCCCCACCAATCTACCTATGAATACAATCAGTGGCTTGCTTGGGTCTAAATGATATTCTTTGCAAAGCCAATTTTTATTTGCTTGCTTGCCCCATTCAACTGTTTTTAATGAATAATTCTCTATTAAATGCTCATCCGTCTCAGGATTCCAAATATCGGTATCTATCCCATTCAAAATACCCACACACTTATAACTTTCGGTACGCAGCAACCCTTCCAAACCATTTGCGCGATGCATCAATTCTTGAAGGTAGTTTGGAGAGACAGTCGTTACCTTATCTGCAACTTTTATAGCAATTGCCAATGGATTGATCATTCCATACCAATCTAGCAAACCTACTTTGTTAAAAGGAAACATAGGAAACATGCCAATGCGCTGGTGCGAGAACCAGCCTTGGTATTCTGCATTGTGAATGGTTAGCACGGTAGCAATGTCTTTTAAATCTTCGTATAAGTAACATTGAGAGATGAGGAAGGGTATCAATGCTGCATGATGGTCGTGGCAATGAATAACATCAGGTTTTTTGTGCCAAGTTTTCAACCAATTGAGTGCCGACATTTGGAAAGCAAAAAAGCGATCTAAATCATCGTGTGAGTACACATAATTTACACTTAATAAAAAAGGAATAGAGATGAGGTAAATCGAAAATCCTACATTAAAAGAAGTAGGCGCTAGCACTTCAAAGTTAAACTCCGTGCCCTCGATGTTTATGTTGGATTGATAAACAACTTGAAATTGATGTTGCTGGATAAATGAATTTTTGTAAAAAGGCATGATTACCATTGCCTCTTCGCCCAAGTCATTTAAATATTTTGGCAGTGCTCCCACCACGTCTGCAAGCCCACCAACTTTGGCTACAGGAAAACATTCGGCGCTGATGTGCAGTATTTTCATTGTTCAAAGGTATGAACATGAAAGGTTTTTGCAAGTTTAATTGCTTATAAAGGGTTTCTTCTGCTCTCTTTCCAGTGTGGATTTTTTGCAGAATCATAATCGGATACATTGGTTGCAGTGCCATCGAAGCATGGAGTAGCTTGTGAAATTTCAAAATTTTGAATACCAACCTTTAAAAAGCTTGAAGGTTGGATGGCTCCAACTGTTGCAGGATCGAATAAGAGATTATGAAGTTCCTCTAGATCTTGATCGGTAGCCCCTTCTGATAATCGATCAAAATGAATTTTAGGTTCTTCGAACTCACTTGCATCAATACCCAATACCAATTTAATTATTAAATACCGCGTTAAAATTATCTAAATAGTGATGATTTCCTGTGATAGATTTTATTAATTTTTCAGGCATACTCTTCACTGTTTTATGCAGCCATTCTTTTAATAATTTCATATTTTCAAATCGTTGATTTTTGTATCTATTTTTGATATACTGCCAAACCTGTTCACAGGGGTTTAATTCTGGTGAATAAGGAGGAATTCTTAACAGAAATATATTTTCAGGCACTTTTATATTTTTAGTTGAATGAAAACCAGCATTGTCAATAACGACGATCTTGTATTCTGTTGATTTGTATTGTGAGGAATGTTTTAAATAGGATTCAAAAATACAGGTATCTACCCCATTAATTTCCCAAACAAAACTATCTCCGTTAATTGGAGAATACGATCCATACAAATAAGTGGTTTTAAATATTTGCAGATAGCTTACTATAGGTTTTATACCGCAGGCTGTTAGGCATTTCCCTGTGGGTCATTAAGCCAAATCTTGACTCGTCTTGAAAACACAAATTAACATCCTTGAAACTTTCTTTATCCAAATTAGTTTTTATTTTGTCCAGTACATTCGGAAGTTTTTTTAAAAGCCTCTATGGCTTGTTCATCCTTTTTATTGTGTGATTTTCTCGGTGACTTTAGCTTTTTTTTAAAGTGTTTTATCAAATATTGCCATAGTGTATGGTATTTCACTTTAATTCCATATTTCTGATAAACAAAGTCTTGAGTATCCCAATATCCTAAAAACGGCGTGTTAGGATTTTTAACCTTATCCGATAGTCCTTGGTGAATTTGTAGAGTTATAATTTTAGACTTTTTCTCTTTAGGTTCATCTTTAAGCATAAATGCATTCCCTTGATCTTTGTATTTTATTAGCCAGCGCTCTTGTGTTCGAATATGAATTCCTAAATAATTAGACAACTCACGACGTGTTTTGAATTTGGAAATTTTTAAAAAAAGTAGGCAGTCGATTCTTTTTTGCTTGTATAAAACTGACTGTTTTAAACGAAGTTTCTTTAGATCAGAGATGCTCTCTTTGATGGTGATGGACTCTGGATTTTTCATACATAAAATATACTAATTATAAGCGGCAATTAATAGTCTAATTGGTATAACTTCTCTAGAATGTTTTGATCCTCTTTTCCAGAGTTTTGATTATTAGGATTCACTTGGTCTTGCTCTGTAGGTAATTCTTGTTGAAGGATTTCAAGAAAACTCACCTCATTAAAATCAATATTCTGAGTGCATTTTCGCTTATAGCTGCCAATGGCTTTTGCAACTTTTTCACAAAGCGCCTTTTCTTCATCAGCACTATCAGTACTATCTTTTAAAGCTTCTATGAATTGCTTTATTGAATCAAGAAATACTTTTTTAGACCTTATTGAAATGTGGAAATCATAATATCCGTATTCCTTTAATAGACCTAACGGCGTCTTTTGAGAATTGTCCTTAAAAGGCTGAACCAAAGAAACAAAAATTGATAGGTATTCGGCTAAATTCTTTCCTGAAGAATGTAAAATTGAAGAGATGTTCTGGGGCGTGAAATCTTTGTTTTGGAGCGCTTGCAGGTTAGCTTTTTCTTTAACGAGTGCGATAATAATATCTATGTAGTATTTTTCGCTTAAGGATTTGCAGTCAGCGATAGTAGTGATGAATATTTCCTTAAACTCTTCTCCTAGCTCCTTCCGGAGATCTTAGAAGCCTGGTATTGAACTAATAAAGGCATCGCTTGTTTTCCCCATTTTTCTATTTTTTGTAAAGTCACAGAAATATAATAAATCTTAAATCAAAAAAATAATGTTTTGATGTGCTGTGGTGGTATTTTTTTTCTATGTTTTACATGACGTCAACCTAAGTTTTGCTGCAAGTGTTTGGTGGCTATTCTTTAAAACTTGTTATTTATCGAATTTTAATTCTATTAAGAGTTGAGATGATAGGTTGAATTTATTCACAAACAATACTATGGAGTGGTTTTTTTTCTCCTAACCCCTGCATCTCTATGAATGACTTGTTCTAGTTTTTTTTTTATTTCGGTACTCACTTTTTGATGGAGAATTAGTAGTAGTTGTTATTTGTCCAGAATAATCTATTCGCCTAGCAGTAATGTGGATTGAACTCCTCTCAAATTTTTTTCCAGTAGTGTTAGTCTTGTTACTTTTTACTTTTGGAGTAGTTCTACTTATTTCACTCTCACTTCTTCTTCTGTTAGGTCTTCTTTCACCTCCTCTACGGGAACGATTTTTTTTTGAATCAGAAAGCGGAATACGGGCTCTGATTTTTCTTCTCTCCAGAATTCTTGAAAGTATTTCGTTATTTTCAACCCCAGCATTTCCAGTTATCTGTGGATTTAGAGGAGTTGTTTCATCATTTTGTGGTTTTAAAAAAGCTGAAATTTTTTCTCTACTACCTACAGAAACAGTAATTTTCTTTCCATCACTTTTAGTTAATACTATTGTGTTCGGAGGTTGTTCAGTATTCAAATTTTCAGGTTCTTTTCCTATAGGTTGGATTTTTTCATCCGTAGGTAATTGCTCCCTATTTAAAAAAGGATTCATTTTTTTTAACAAACGTTTCATTTTTCCCATTTTTCCTATTTTTTTTAATTTTAAAAATATTTTATCCTTTTACGCTTCTTAAAGCTAGTATAAGAACTTATTTCAGAATCAAATCCAAGAAGATTGATTCTGATTTTTTTTATAAGAATCCTTATAAAAAATTAAAAGGATTAGAGATCAATTTAAGAATTCTTAAAAAAATCACCTGTTTTAGAGGGGTCTAAAATTTGTTCTACAAAAATATAAGAACCTGTTTTTGAAGACTTTACCATTTTAATGGCTTTGCTTAATTTTTTAGAACCTGTTTGTAGGGTTGCGACTGCTTTCTTTGCCATGGTTTATTTACTTAATTTCTTCGTGCAAGGTTACTCTTTTAAGAACTTTGTTGTACTTCTTAATTTTAAGCCTGCTAGGTGTATTTTTTTTATTCTTAGTAGTAATATAACGAGAAGTTCCAGCTACTCCGCTAGATTTATGCTCGGTACACTCAAGAATTACTTGTATTCTGTTTCCTTTACTTTTCTTTGGCATTGTTTCTAACTTTTATTGATATCGACTTTACTTTGTGATTTTTTAATCACAGCTTCTATCCCTTTTCTGTTGATTTCTCTTATAGCAGATGCAGAAACTTTTAGTGTAATCCATTCACCCGCTGAAGGAACAAAAAATCTTTTTTTGAACAGGTTGACGTAAAACTTTCTTTTAGTTCTGTTTTTTGCATGGGAAACGTTATTTCCCGACATGGTTTTCTTACCAGTTATTTCACAAACTCTAGACATTTTCTTTTTAAACTTAAAAAGTGAATGACAAATTTACAGTAAAATATAAAACCCCACAAGGTTTATGTAGTAAAATCATCTAGAATTTTAAATTCTTGCACTACAAAAGTAAATTCTTATAATTTCATCAAAAAATAACAACCCCTGGTTCCGTCTTTTTGAATCTCTGGTTGAACGCAAAAACCCAAACGTAGTTTTACAGAATAATTCTCTAACTTATTGAATGTACTGTAAGATGCTAGCTGTCTGCAATTGCGTTTTTTTGCATCTTCAATTACCATGAGTTGAAGTTTTTTTCCAATTCCTTGATTCCTAAAATCTTTATCAACTGCAAATACATGAATCTTGCCCTCAACCTGCACTATGTTTTTAAGAATCAATGGTGGTGTGCCTTGTTCTATGCCTATTTGCTGAATGCAATATCTTATCAAACCAATAAGCTTATTGTTGTTTTCAAAAAAACCAAATGCAATGTTTTTGCCATGTTTAAAATAATTACCTTCAACAAAAGGTGTCTGCTGAGGTGCAAATTTTCTTAAAAAATCTATTAGTTGATGACTTTCATCGTTTTTAATCTCTCTGATCATTTATTTAATACGCTAAGAATAGAGCTCTTTTAATTTCTTTTTTTTTGACAATCAACAGAATATTCTCGCAAATTGAACTACAATATAAACTTGAATTTAGTATTGAAAGATTTTAAATAAACATTTAGCAAGCAAATATGATGAGCGTTTGTTATTTTTGTTCTCAAACTCAACTTAAAAAAGTTTTATGTCAAATACATTTGGAAAAAAATTAACCCTCACTACTTTTGGCGAATCTCATGGCGAAGCCATTGGCGGAGTAGTGGATGGCTGTCCGCCGGGAATTAACCTAGATTTAGAAGAAATTCAACAAGAATTAAATCGCCGAAAACCAGGGCAGTCCAAGATTGTTACCCAACGAAAAGAACCCGATGAGGTTCAATTTTTCTCTGGTATTTTTGAAGGAAAAACTACTGGAACTTCTATTGGATTTCATATAAAAAACCAACAACAGCGGTCTAAAGATTACGATCATATTAAAAACAGTTATAGACCTTCGCATGCAGATTTTACCTACGATGCCAAGTATGGACATAGAGATTATAGAGGAGGGGGAAGAACCTCTGCAAGGGAAACTGCCAATTGGGTGGTAGGCGGAGCAATCGCCAAGCAAATTATTCCAAACATAAAAATACAAGCTTACACCTCTTCTGTTGGAAGTATTTTTTTAGAAAAAAATTACCAAGAGTTAGACCTTGGGCTTGTAGAAAGCAATATAGTTCGTTGTCCAGACCAAACTGCGGCAACATCAATGATAGACTTGATAAATATAACCCGTAAACAAGGAGATACTATTGGAGGAACGGTGTCTTGTGTTATAAAAAATGTACCAGTAGGTTTGGGCAATCCAATCTTTGACAAGCTACATGCAAGGCTCGCCCATGCCATGCTTAGCATCAATGCTGTAAAAGGTTTTGAATACGGGAGTGGCTTTGAAGGATCGAAAATGAATGGCAGCGAGCACAACGATATTTTTAACAAAGACCAAACCACCAAAACCAATCGATCTGGTGGTATTCAGGGGGGAATTAGCAACGGAATGGATATTTATTTCAGAGTTGCTTTTAAACCTGTTGCTACCATTATGCAGTATCAAGAAACGATAGACAAGCATGGAAATTCTGTAGAAATGATAGGCAAAGGACGTCATGATCCATGCGTAGTACCCCGAGCTGTACCTATTGTAGAAGCTATGGCGGCGTTGGTGCTGGCGGATTTTACGCTTTTGTAGCTGTTACGCTAACTACTATTTGGTTACATTATTATTTTTTGTAGATTTGCATACGTAAAACATTTTATACAAATCATTAAAACTTAAAAAAAATGGTAAAATATATTAAAATTAAACCAGTCAAACATAGAAAAAAACTAGTCAATATTGACCCTAAAAATGAAGGTATACGTGCGAAAAACGTAAAAGAAAAGCAAAAAGCAAGAATCAAAAAGCAAAAAGAAGCAGTAAAAGAATTTTTAGCTGATCCTTTAGGGCATCTTTTCTCTAGAACTTCAATCAACAGTTTGGATCAAGATACAAACGTAGCAGCAAAAAAAGCATTAACAAAAAGAACAAATAAAGGCAAATCAAATAAAGGTTACAGACTGCTTGGATTTCTTTTACTAGCAGTTGGATCTTCCGTAGTTTTAGACCGAATGTTTAACAAACCTAACGAAACTCCAATAGTTGGAGGTGGTAATTTTGCTAAATTCGGCGAAACAGTTAATACTCTTGATGACATGAATGCTCTTTATGAACAAAATGTTCATGAACTTCCTAAGAGATCAAAAAAAGAGCAAGTTCAACGATAAAAATCTGTATCGTAATACAAATCAATTCCTGACATTTTTTATTAAAAACACCTTGAGGAGTATGTAAAACACAAATTTCGAAGGTAGTTTTGAAGAGAATTTACAAGACTTTTAAATTATTCATAAAATGACATTAATTTGCATAAAATTAATGTCATTTTTTTATGAAAGAAAACAGCCTCAAAACCCTCGGAGAATTCATTATTGAAAACCAAAACCAGTTTAGCTCAACTACTGGTGAGTTTTCTAGATTGCTAAGCTCCATCAAACTTGCCGCAAAAATTGTAAATCATAGTGTAAACAAAGCTGGGCTTGGAGACATACTAGGCACTGCAGGAAATACAAATATTCAGGGTGAAGAACAGCAAAAACTAGATGTGTATGCAAATGAGGTGTTTATGCAAACACTTATCAATAGGCAAATTCTTTGTGGTATTGCAAGCGAAGAAGAAGAAGATTTTGTAGCCATTAAGGATAAAGACGGAAACTCTCCTAACAAATATGTAGTGTTGATAGATCCACTAGATGGTTCATCAAACATTGATGTAAACATTACAGTTGGAACTATTTTTTCGATTTATAAAAGGATAACTCCTGTAGGAACACCCGTAAAAAAGGAAGATTTTTTACAAAAAGGAAATCAGCAAGTGGCGGCAGGTTATGTAGCATACGGAACCTCTACCATGCTGGTTTATACATCTGGTCATGGTGTAAATGGTTTTACCATGAATCCTGTGATTGGCTCTTTTCACTTGACACATCCAAATATTAAATTCCCAAAAGAATCAACCATTTATACCATCAATCAAGCAAACTATGAGTTGTTTTCAACAGGAATGAAAAAGTATGCTGATTTTTGCCAAAAGCAAAAAAATGGGAAGCGCTCTTACACTGCACGCTATATAGGATCTTTGGTTGCCGATTTTCATAGAAATATGCTAAAAGGTGGTGTTTACATTTATCCTGCTACCTCCTCTTCGCCAAATGGTAAATTAAGGCTTTTGTATGAATGCAACCCCATGGCTTTTATTGCCGAACAAGCAGGTGGAAAAGCCAGCGATGGGTTACAAAGAATTATGGACATAAAACCTACCGAGTTGCACCAAAGAGTTCCTTTCTTTTGTGGATCTGAAGACATGGTTTCTAAAGCCGAAGAGTTTATGAGGGAGTCTGAGGATTGAGTGTCCTCAATTACCTTTTTTAAAAGGAGGCATTGAAAATTATAAACAAAAAAAATGCCTCAAGTTTGAGGCATTTTATATTTTATGGAAGTTGAGGTTACCTACCCCACTTTCCTCCTCCAATGAAAAAACCTAGGTTGATTCCTAAATAATTGTTTTTAAAACTACCAATATTGCTACCGTTTACGTCTTTTAAATCAGAATCTGGCACAATGTTATAATCCACTCCAAATCTAAATTTTCCTGACTCAAAACCAGTTCTTATCATTCCTCCAAATTTACCTGAAGCATCTAAAATAAATGAATCTGATGTGTCATTAGATTCAAAATTAATATTGGAAAACCTATAATATCCAAGTCCAAGACCAATATAAGGTACAAATCCAGTACCCGTATCAAATATATAATCAAAAGTTCCTAGGTAAGAAGTGTTTGCACCTAAGTCAGCTTCTACAGTGTCGCCTGTAGTTTCAATATTTTTAGCCAACAAGGCAAGACCTAACCTCATGCCAAGTCTTATATTGTCTGTAACATTAGATGCAGGTTCTACATAAAGCACAAGACCTCCACCACCATCTGGAATGGCATAACCAAGGTCGAAGCTTACACGAGACTTACCTTTGTCTTGTGAAAAAACAACATTTGATAACAGTAAAGTTGCTGCAACAAAACAAATAGCTTTTTTCAACATATTCAATCGATTTTATTCAAAATTATTAACACGTATTACCACGCATAGCCTATAGAAACTCCAAGAGAAAGTGAAACTCCATTTACATCTATAGCATCACTTTCTCCGGTAAAGACACCAAGACCTGCAAAAGTATCAACCAAAAAATGCTCACTTAAAATCCATTGATGACCAATTTCACCGCCAATAGCAACTATACCTGCTGAATTATTAAAATCATCTTCTAATGATAAGTAACCAATACTTGGTCCTGCATGCCAGCCTCTTAAAGCATTTTTGTCAAAATAAAAACGATATTCTGCGCCTACTCCAAATCCTTCTATATTATCTCTATCATAATATAATCCAGAAAATGTAAGTGTATTTGCTTCATTCACAGCAAATTCATAACCTATATTTGCCACACCAAACGCCAAACCAATAGGGTTTACTTTAATTGCCTGCTCTTGGGCACTCAATGTAAATGTAAAAACAGCAAAAGTTAATGTTAGTAATAGTTTTTTCATGATTTAATGAAAAGTTTAATTTCGATAAAAGTAATAAGAATAATTTATACCTAAACATTCAAAATAAGAGTACCAAATGGTATCATAATCCATAAAAATTATGCCAAATTACAATTTAAACACCTCAATAGCATACCTAAAAGGAGTAGGACCAACAAGGTCTGGGTTGCTAAAATCTGATCTGGGCATAGAGATTTTTAGGGATTTGCTACATTTTTTTCCAAATAGGTATGTAGATAAATCTAAATATTTCAAAATAAATGAACTACACACCAACAATGCCGAAGTACAGATTATAGGACGCCTTAAAGGCATAAAAACTGTAAAGCAAAAAAGAAGCGAAAGATTGGTGGCTAACTTTAGCGATGACACAGGGAGTATGGAGTTGGTATGGTTTAGAAGAGTTCAATATTTTAAAGAATTTCTAAAAATCAATGAACCTTATGTAATTTTTGGGCAAGTAAAGCAGTTCAATGGTTTGTTTTCAATGCCTCACCCAGATATAGAACTGTTTTCAGCACATAAAAAAAGTGCATTTTCTTCGGTAATGAAACCTATTTACCCTAGTAGCGAGAAATTATCAAATAGAGGAATTAATAACCGCTTGATATGCCAAATTCAGCAAAATTTATTTACTGTTGTTGGTGCAGAATTTAAGGAAACACTTTCTGAGTCAATCCTTCTTCAACATCAATTGATTTCTAAAAAAGCAGCACTCCTCAATATTCATTTTCCAGAAAATCATGAGTTACTTTCAAAAGCAATTTTTAGACTAAAATTTGAAGAACTATTTTTTATTCAGCTAAGATTATTAAAAAACAAAGCTTTGCAACAAGAAAAAAGCAAAGGATTTGTATTCACAAAAATTGGAGAAAAATTCAATCATTTTTACCACGAATCTTTAAGCTTTGAGTTAACGAATGCTCAAAAAAAAGTACTCAAAGAAATTAGAAACGACCTAGTGCAAGGTTTTCAAATGAATCGGTTGCTTCAAGGTGATGTTGGTTCTGGAAAAACAGTGGTGGCACTTCTTGCTTTGTTAATGGCTATGGACAATGGTTTTCAGGGCTGCTTAATGGCGCCTACAGAAATACTAGCTACACAGCACTTCAATGCCATTAACGAAATGCTTAAAAACAATGAAGTAAAAGTAGCATTGCTAACAGGTAGCACTAGGGTAAAAAAAAGACGAGAAATACATACAGGGTTAGAAGATGGTACAATTGATATTTTAATTGGCACACATGCACTTATAGAAGATAAAGTAAAATTTTTGAACTTAGGAATTGCTATTATAGATGAGCAACATAGGTTTGGTGTGGCGCAACGTGCCAAATTATGGAACAAAAACAGCCTACCTCCTCATATTTTGGTAATGACCGCTACGCCCATTCCAAGAACACTTGCCATGTCTTTGTACGGAGATTTGAGTATTTCGGTGATTGATGAATTGCCAAAAGACAGAAAACCCATCAAAACTTTTCATAAAAGTGATGCAAGTAGGTTGTCCTTATTCAAGTTTTTTAAAGAAGAAATCAGCAAAGGAAGGCAAGTATATATCGTTTATCCATTGATTCAAGAGTCTGAAAACATGGATTATAAAGATTTGATGGATGGCTATGAAAGCATTGCTAGGGATTTTCCAATTCCTCAATACCAGGTAAGCATTGTTCACGGAAAAATGAAACCAGTGGACAAGGAATACGAAATGAACCGTTTTGTAAAAGGTGAAACCAATATTATGGTAGCTACTACAGTTATTGAAGTTGGTATCAATGTTCCAAACGCCAGCGTAATGGTTATAGAGAGTGCCGAGCGATTTGGGTTATCTCAACTGCATCAATTAAGAGGAAGAGTGGGCAGAGGTGCCAACCAATCGTACTGCATATTAATGACCAAGCAACAACTTTCTGTAAATGCAAAAACACGTATGCAAACCATGGTAAATTCTAGCGATGGTTTTGAAATTTCGGAAGTGGATTTAAGATTAAGAGGCCCTGGCAACCTTATGGGTACGCAACAAAGCGGTGTGCTCAACCTTAAAATTGCAAATATTGTAAAAGACACTGAGCTATTAAGTACTGCTAGAAAAATAGCTATTGAAGTTATTAAAGAAGATCCAACGCTTAATTTACCAAAAAACAAGAATATTAGGCACGCAATAGAATTGATAAATCAGCAACAAAAAGATTGGCTAGGAATTAGCTGAATTTTCAAATTAAATTCTCAGCAAGAAAATAATGTTTTCTCAAAGTTGTTAACACTATAAATAAAGTTCAATTGTTTTTTAAAAAAAGAATGGTTGTTATAATAGTTTGTGAATTTGTGGCATAACTTTTTGTTTGAAAGTTTGTTTTGGTAAAAAAAGGTTACTTGTTGGTATGTTTTGCACATTTTAGAAGGTTGATTTAAAAAAACTTAGTATAGTTGTTAACAATTATGCTGCTTTGTAAAAGTGTTTTTTTGTTGAAAGTTTTAAGTAGATTTTATTGTGAATAACTCTTGAATTTTATGTTGAAAAAGTAAATTATTTTTTAGATAATTTAACTTGAGTTATTCATTAAAAAGATGCAATAGCTCAATTTTCTTAAATTTGAAAATTAAGAAATGAGTTTTATTTAGCAACTTATCAACAATTAAGAAAAGGAAGTTTCTGTTTGATTTTCAGAAATCTAATAACATTTGAATCAAAAGTTATTAATTTTAATGTTGATAACTTTTAGAAGTTTGATAATCTGAATTTTAAACATGATGAGTTATTTAAAAATTTGATTTTAAAAAATGGATAGTTATACAGACACTAAATACCCCATAGACGCAGTTATTCTTTGGGTAGATGGCAATGATGAAAATCATCGTAAAAAAATGTTACCCTACATAGAAAATAAGGAATCTAGAAAAAATGCTGAATTTAGAACTAGGTTTGACCAAGTGGAAGAAGTAAAATTTACGGTTGATTCGATTTTAAAAAACGCCTCTTGGGTAAGAAATATCTTTATCGTGACCGATGATCAAACACCTCAATTTTTAAAGCAAAAAGAAGATTCAAGCAAGTACAAAAATGTAGCGATTGTAGATCATAAAATAATTTTTCAAGGATACGAACAATACCTGCCTACTTTTAATTCCAGGTCTATTGAAACAATGATGTTTAGAATTCCAGGTCTTGCGGAGCATTTTATTTTTTTTAATGATGATTATTCGATTATTAAAAAAACCTATCTCTCAGATTTTTTTAAAAATGGACTACCTGTTTTAAGAGGTAAATGGAGCAAGTTTGATGAGGATAGGATTAAAAGAAAAATTCAATACCTTATTAAGGGGGAAAAGTATAAAGACAAACCTACCTATAAGAGGACTCAACAGAAATCAGCAAAAATTTTAGGTTTTAAAAATTATTTTAGATATCATCACACGCCTTTGGCACTCAGAAAATCTACTTTTTTAGAAGTTCACAAGCAATTTCCTTCAATAATGATTGAAAATATTCAGCATAAATTCAGAAATATCAACCAGCTTTATACACAAGTTATTGCCAATCATATGGAGATCAAAAATAATACTTGTGTTATAAAAAATGGTTTTCAGTCAGCTTATTTACAGTCCTACAAAAAACCAATATTGTGGTATAAGCTTTACTTTTATTACATTCAGCAAAACTCAGAAAAATTGTTTTTATGCTTACAAAGTTTGGACAGATGTGATGAAAAAAAATTAAGATTTGTAAGGAATTTTTTAAGTAGAATTTATAAATAACCAGGGAAAACCTAAACCTAATTTTAGGTATATTTTTGTGTGCGAGGTCGATACTCGAACTATCGGGAGGGTTTAAATATGTTATTGCCCTTTTACTATATGTTGAAAAAAAATGAAATTAGAAAGAATTAATATTTTTTGGACTGGAGGTTGGGATTCTACATTTAGAATTATACAATTAGCAGAAAAAAAAGTAATAATACAACCCTATTATTTAAAAGATAATAGAAAATCTGAAAAACTAGAATTAGGCACCATTAAATTATTAACTGAAGAAATACTGAAATTAAAAACAACTAAATGTCAGATTAATGAATTAATCAGCATGAAAGTTTCAGACGTAGAAAATGATAATGATATAACGAATGCTTACAATAAGCTTAAAGCCGAATTCAAATCAATCAGTAAAGGACAAATACTTGGAAGTCAGTATGAGTGGCTCGCTAGATTTTCAAAGAATATTGATAATCTAGAATTGGGAATAGAAAAAGGCTCAAAAGTGATTGATGCCATAAATATATTTGGAGAACTACAAGAGAATAATTGTCAAATAAGAGGAGCTTATTATTCAATAAATAAAGCTAATTCATCGAAAGATTTAATAAATGTTTTTGGAAACTATCATTACCCATTATTAAACTTCAGTAAGCTAAAAATGAAACAAATAGCAGAGGAGAAAGGTGCTATTGACATCATGAATAAAACTTGGTTCTGTCATAGACCGAAGAATAATAAACCTTGTGGAAGTTGTAATCCCTGTATGCAAACAATAGATTTTGGTTTAAGGTATAGGTTTGATAAAAAGTCATTATTTAATTATAGAATTAAAAAAATTAAAAAGAGTTTAAAAGAAATATTTAAGTTAAATATGTTTAACCTTTAGATATTTTGTTTGCGCGGATTACTTCTGAACAATCATCATTTCTAATTGACAATTAGAATTATATTTGTCAAAATCATTAAAAAAAATGAGTTTTACGCTGAAAAAATTTATGTTGAGGCAATTAAAAAAGATGACTTTTTTACCCTCTAAGATTTATGTTCGTTTTTTATACGAGTATTTTACAGGAAAAAAATTGAATTTAATGAACCCTGTAGAATTCAATGAAAAAATACAGTGGTATAAAGTTTTTTACCGTAAAAAAACACTTACTCAGTTATCTGATAAGTATGAAGTAAGGTCTTTTATTGAAGAAAAAATAGGCGTAAACTATTTGAATGAACTGTATGGAGTTTATGACAATCCTTATGACATACCTTTTGATAGTTTGCCAGAAAAATTTGTGATCAAAGCAACTCATGCGAGTGGTTATAATTTGATAGTGAAGAACAAAGCAGAACTCAACATACCTAGGGCAAAAAATAAGTTTAAGAAGTGGCTCTCCATAAATCAGTACTATAGAACCGGTCAAGAGTGGGCTTACAAAAATATTACCCCAAGACTTGTTGTTGAAGCATACATCGAAGAAGAAGGCAGAAGCGCTCCATCAGATTATAAATTTTACTGTTTCAATGGAAAGGCTAAGTTTATCAAATTGCATATTGATCGGTTAAGTACTCACAGAGAAGGTTTTTATGACTTAAATTTTGAACCATGCCCTTTTACTAAAGTAAAAGATTTGGAGCCACCATCTGAACAAGAAATGCTAGAGAAACCCGATAACCTGAAGGATATGATTGCTATTGCAGAAACTTTAGCTTCTGATTTTCCTTTTGTACGAGTTGATCTATACTCTGTTCAGAATAGAATTATTTTTGGGGAAATGACTTTTTACCCAAGTGATGGCAGAAAAGATTTTTACCCAGATAAGTATAACAAGGTTATTGGAGATTACTTTGTTTTGCCTAAAATCCCAGCAAATCAAAAATGCATCACTTAGCAAAAGAGGATTTTATCTTCTATCTTTAGATCAAAAATTTAGACTTTAAAAAATGTTTGTACTTGTGATTTGAAACTAGCATTCTTAAATTCGCCTTAAATAAATTAATATATGAACGTTCAAAACAACGCAGAAAATATCAAAGACTCAATACCCGAGGAGCAAAAGCTCTCTATTTATCACCTGATTATGGATGGAGGTGTTGGTGGACAAATCATTATTTTTATCTTATTGATTTTGTTGGCAGTAGCACTGTATATTTATTTCGAACGAATTTTTACCATAAAAGGAGCATCAAAAATCGATAGTGATTTTATGTATAGAATTAGAGAACAAGTGCTAGAAGGAAACCTAGAAAATGCAAAATCTATTTGTAAAGAAACCAATGCTCCTTCGGCTAGGTTGATAGAAAAAGGAATTTCTAGAATTGGAAAGCCACTGGAAGACATTAATTCTGCTATTGAAAATACAGGAAGATTAGAAGTTTACAAGCTCGAAAAAAATGTGCCAGTACTTGCTACTATTGCAGGTGCTGCCCCCATGATTGGTTTTTTAGGAACTGTGATTGGTATGATTTTAGCCATTCATGAAATTGCAAATTCAGGAGGGCAACTAGATATTAAGCAATTATCAGACGGATTGTATACCGCAATGACTACCACTGTTGGCGGGCTTATAGTTGGTATCATCTCCTACATTCAATACAACCACTTAATAGTAAAAACGAGTAAAGTTGTTTACGAAATGGAGGCGAAGTCCATTGAGTTTCTTGATTTGTTGAATGAACCTGTTTAGCATTTTATAAATTTCAAATCATTTTCAGACATCTGTGAACCCTATTTTATCTAACAACTACTACGTTTACTTTGGCAAAGATGGCTATGAAAGCTTGAATCATTTTATTGATCAAAAAAAGCCATCAAAAATATTTGTGTTGGTAGATGAAAACACCAACCATTATTGCCTAGATGTTTTCAAAAAAAAGATTGATAAAACACTAGACGAGGTAATTCAAATAAAGGCTGGCGAAGAATATAAAAACTTACAAACTTGCCAAGAAATATGGAATCAGCTTACCACACTTGGAGCTGATAGAAAAAGTTTACTTATAAATTTAGGTGGAGGCGTCATCACCGATATGGGTGGATTTTCAGCTTCTTGCTACAAACGAGGCATTGACTTTATAAATATTCCCACCACTTTATTGAGCATGGTAGATGCCTCTGTTGGCGGAAAAACAGGCATAGATTTAGGCGTTTTGAAGAACCAAATAGGGTTGTTTTCAGACCCGAAAATGGTGATTATAGATCCTGGTTATTTAAAAACACTTAGTCAAAGAGAAGTGAGGTCTGGAATGGCAGAAATCTTTAAATACGGACTTACCCACAACCATAGTTTATGGAACCAAACATTGCTTTTTTTTAGTTTAAACGATCAAGAAGTTTTAGAATTGATAAGAAGATCTAATGTAATAAAGAACAAAGTAGTAACTGCAGACCCTAAAGAGGGCGGACTGAGAAAAGTATTGAATTATGGTCACACCTTGGGTCATGCTATTGAGAGTTATTTTTTACTCAGCGAAAAAAAAGAAAAGCTAACGCATGGAGAAGCCATTGCGGTAGGAATGATTTGCGAAGCATTTATTTCAGAAAAAGTCTTGAATTTTCCTCCTGAAAAAACAATGCGAATAAAAAAAGACCTGCTTTCTATCTATCCAAAAATAAAGATGGGTCATTCAGATTTTGAGCCAATACTAGCCTATTTAATTCATGATAAAAAAAATACAAAAGGCGATATAAATTTTGTGCTCCTTCAAGACATTGAACAATATAAAATTGATTGCAAAGTTTCCGATGAACTCAATAAACTTGCATTGGAGTTTTATTTAAACTAATGACTTCTCAAAAAAAATCCCTGCTTCATTAAGTATTTGAAAAATAATATTTTGAAAAAGTTATACTTTTGTTATTCTCATTTTTTGCAATCATAAAATATGACCAAAGCAAAATATTATTATGATCATGAAACGCTGACCTATAAAAAAATAGTTCAGAGAAGAAGTGGTAAGGTACGCAGAGGGGTATCTTTCCTTGTGGCTATTCTTATGCTTATGTCTCTGGGGTACTTCTTAGGTATTACCTTTCTTTCTAAGTATATTGAGTCTCCAGAAGTAAAAGAACTTAGTAGGGAGCTTGAATTCGCAAATTTGAATTTAGACCTACTTGAAAAAAGAATAGATGAATCTGAGAAAGTGTTGAACGAACTGCAAGATAGGGATGACAACCTTTATCGAGTATACTTTGAGGCAACCCCAGTTTCTGAATCACAAAGAAAATCTGGATTAGGAGGTGTCAATCGCTACAAAACACTTCAGGGGTATGAAGTGTCTGACTTGATAACCTATCTTACCAAAAAGATGGATGTAATTGCAAAGCAAATCTATATTCAATCTAAATCATTGGATGAAGTTGCGAAGTTGGCAGAAGACAAGGAAGAATTATTGGCAGCCATACCAGCAATTCAGCCAGTGAGAAATCAAGATTTAAGAAGAATGGCTTCTGGTTATGGCTGGAGAATAGACCCTTTTACCAAGGCAAGAAAAAAACACGCAGGAATGGACTTTTCTGCACCCACAGGCACGCCTATTTTTGCTCCTGGCAACGGAAAGGTAATAAGAGCAGACCAAGCCTCTTCTGGCTATGGAAAACACGTTAGAATTCGACATGGTTTTGGCTATACAACGCTCTATGCGCATTTGAGTAGGTACAATGTAAGAAAAGGACAAAAAGTAAAAAGAGGTGATTTGATTGGTTTTGTAGGTAATACAGGAAGGTCAAAAGGACCTCATTTACACTACGAAGTAATTAAGGATGGGGTAAAAATAAATCCTATTAATTTTTACTACGGAAATTTATCTCCCCAAGAGTTTGCTGCCATGCAAAAAGCAGCTCAGTTGGAAAGCCAATCTCTTGATTGATGGACGTAAAGCTACCCGAAAAGAAATACTATAGAATTGGAGAAATTGCTGCAGCGTTTGAGTTAAATGTCTCTCACATTAGATTTTGGGAAAAGGAATTTGATATTATCAAACCAAAAAAAAACAAAAAAGGAGACCGCCTTTTTACCTCCAAAGATGTTGAAAATCTTCAGCTTATTCACCATTTGGTTAAAGAAAAAGGATTGACCCTAGAGGGTGCAAAAGCAAGATTAAAGCAAAAGCAAGAGGTGTTAGATACCAATAAATTTATTTTGGCGAAACTGGAAAAAGTAAAGGCGGAGTTACTTAAGATTAAAGGTGAGCTTGATTGATTTCAACCTAATCTCCTTAATGAAAGAGGTTAGGTTTTTTCTATGCTTTAATATGAATAATAATTTGCCACATATTCTTTATTTTCCGCTAAATGCTAGTTTTGTCTGTTGTGGAGCTAAATCTTCAAGAATTTCTAGAACTACTTCAGATCCAATAAAGTCAAACTCACGTCTAGTCATGTTTAGATCCCTAATAGTAAGTATCTCAATTTCAGATAGACCTTTATATCTTTCATAGATTTGGTTGATATAACCCTTTGCCTCTGGAATTGTGTATGCTGCTTTCAAATTATCAGGATATATTGAGCAATAGTCTTTATATATAGCTTTAAGTGTGTGTTCACCATAATTCGGAGTACATACTTGCTCTTTAGATAATTGGAATAAAGCTATGCTTGCTGACTGATATCTATCTAACCCTGAAACCATTTGATATGCATCATTAGAGTTGATACCATGTTGTAATAGTCTGTTGATTGCTCTTACGGTATGTAGTGAAAAGTTTTCAACAGATATCTGTGAGTCAGATATACCTAGCATTTTCGCTACCTCTATGTAGGTCTGATCATTTATATCCTTAAACTTTAATTGTCTCTGAGGGGACACGTTTTGAACCTGAGGTACAATAGAAGGAGATGTTAATTTTCTATTGTTAACAAATTTAAGAAAAAAATGATACCACAAAAAATTTTCTGAAAAAAAAATTGGAATAAAAAAATTTCGCACCACAAAGATGTCGAAAATCTTCAGCTTATTCACTATTTGGTTAAAGAAAAAGGATTGACTCTAGAGGGCGCAAAAGCACGATTAAATCAAAAGCAAGAAGTGTAAGATACCAATAAATTTATTTTGGCGAAACTAGAAAAAATTAAGGCTGAGTTGCTTAAGATCAAAGAGGAGCTTGATTGATTTCCACTTATTAGAATCACTTATTTTTTTACTTCATTATTAGGTTTATATTTGAATTATCATCAGATTTCATGTTTATGAAAATAATAATACTTGCTGCTGGCATAGGCTCTAGGCTTGGTAATCCATTCCCTAAACCATTAACTATTTTAAAAAATGGTAAAAGCATTATGCAAATGCAAATCGATAACATAGCATCTCGCTACGATATAGATAATATTAATGTAGTTATAGGATTTAAGAAAGATTTAATCATGGAGCGTTTTCCTGAATTAACTTACATATATAATCCTTTTTTTGATAGAACTAATACATCTAAAAGCTTATTAAAAGCTCTAAAAAAACATAAAGATGAAGCTGTCTTATGGTTTAATGGTGATGTTGTTTTTGATGAAAAGTTATTGGATATTCTTAATCCATATATGGAAGAAAATCAGTCTTTTGTGGCTGTAAACACAAGTAAAGTAGCAGAAGAAGAAGTTAAATATACCTTGAAAAATGGTTTTATAGATGAATTATCTAAAACTGTAAAAAAGGGTTTGGGTGAAGCTGTTGGAATTAACTTTATATCGTCTAATGATATTAAAATTTTTATTAGTCGTTTAGAAGAATGCAATGCCAATGATTATTTTGAGAGAGGTCTAGAAATAGCAATCGAAAAAGATAGTCTGAAAGTAAAAGCTATTGATATTTCTAATTACAACTGTATGGAGATTGATTTTGTTGAAGACTTAGAAAGTGTAAATAAAATGCTTTAGATGAGGGTAATTCTTTTTTGTCAAAACAATTATGCATTTGGAATTTTGGAGCCTATTAGGCAAATTTTATTGCAAACAGAGCGTCCTTTTATTTGGTTTATTACCAAGAAATTAGAAGAAGGTTTTCCTTTTAAGTCAGATAATTACACAACAGCTATTGCCGACTTAGAAACCTTTAAAAGCGATGCTATTTTTGTTCCAGGTAATGTGGTTCCTTATTATTTAAGGGGACTTAAAGTTCAGATTTTTCATGGTTTAGCTGGAGAGAAAAAAGGTCATTTTAGAATTAGACACTACTTTGATCTCTATTTAACACAAGGACCGTACTTTACAAATAGATTTAAGGACTTAAAAACCAAGTTTGCAAATTTTGAAGTTATTGAAACGGGTTGGCCAAAGTTAGATATTTACGGTAAAAATAAAACTATATACGATTCAGAAAAAGATAAATTACTCAATCATTATAAAGCGAATAAGATATTATTATACGCTCCTACATTTTCGCCAAAACTTACATCAGCACCATTTTTAATTGAGCCGTTAAAGGAATTGGCACAAAACCTAGATTACCTTATACTAATTAAATTCCACCCATTAATGAGTATTAAATGGATAGAAATTTACAAAGAATTGGCTGAGAATAATTCAAATATTAGGATTCAAGAAGAAAAAAATATCGTTAAATTTTTATTGATGGCAGATTTACTGATAAGTGATACCTCTTCTGTTATTTATGAGTTTTTATTATTAGACAAGCCAGTGATTACTTTTAAAAATATTTCTAAAAATATTTTGTGGGAAGATTCCAAGGACTATACATCGTTAAAACGACTTGTTGAAAGTAATCTTATCAATGACCCTTACGCAAAGCAACGTCATATCATTTACAATGAGTTTCACCCTTATAATGATGGAAAATCAGCATTAAGAATGATTGAAGCTGTAAATAATTACATAGAGGAGAATGGTGTGCCCGAAAAACGAAAATTATCATTCTTCAGACGCTTAAAAATTCATAATATCTTTGGAAAACAAACGGTAAAATAAATGATAAAAATTTGGTAGTGGGTCAAATTCAATGAAGTTTTTATTATTAGCTCTATTGATTACACTACATTTATTACCTGTCAAATACCATCATTAGCCTTACTACGAGTTATACCCCTATTTGATTTCTTACTTCATCAGTTATAGATTCTTCTGTAGGTGATTCATCCTGAAAATCATCATTAACGCGTTTATTATTTGGAAATATAAAACCAACAATATTATTAAATAAATCAGTATTTTCAATAACTTGTTGATTAGCTTCATTTTCAAATACTGCATTTTTTATGATCGCACTTTGTAGCAACCCTGCTTTGCTATGTTTTTCTAGTAGGATTTCTTTTGTTTTTTGAAACTCGGTATTGTTAGTTGTAGCTAATTTATTGAATAGCTCGATGAATTCGTCTGTATAAAAAGGGAAATCATTATTTAAAAGAAAATTCGTGTGATTTTCTAATGCATCTGCATTAAATCCAAGCTGAATAAGTTTTATCGAATTTAGTTCTTTAGCATTATTGTATTCTGTTGATTTTAAATAGATGATTAAACTTTCGAATATGTTGCTCTCACTACTTGATAATAGCAATTGATTCAATTCATTGTAAAACCCTTTTAGATTATTCTTAAGAGATATAATTTCATGGTGTTGATCTAGATTAAGATCGCACCAATTTTCCGGATAATCTATAATAGCTTTATACAGTTTGTCAGAAAGACAACAAGCAAAGAAAGTAGTTTCAATTTGATTTGAATTGATAGAACTCATAAGTTTATGATTATCTAACAGAATTGTTACAAAGTCAGTGCTCAATGCTAAAGGCTCTTTAAGCGCTTCCTTTTCATTATCAGTTGCATTGCAATAGCGGTTAAGTTTATCTTCAAAATTAGTAGGGCCACCCTCTAAAAGTTCCTTAAAATAATCAATCTCATTCCTGTTAAATAATGCTATTGCATCTATTTTATTAAAAGCAACGTTCATTGTTTCAGCTCCTTTACAGCGGCATTCGTAAAGAAAATCTATCTTACTAAATGTATCCAGTTTTTTTATTTCATTCAATAAATATTCAATAGAAGGAACTTGATTGTTTTTTTTACCACTAACTAGCATTTCAAGAACAATCAAACTACAATAAGAGTATAAACCGTCATTGTCATTCAAATATTGCTCAAAAATTAAAATAGAATCAATGGATGGAAGTATTTTAACAATCGAAATTAGTTCCTGAGAGTCTGAGTTAAAATAGCCATGTATCTTTTTCGATGATTTCTTAAATTTTTTCGAATTGATAAAATTGATCGTTTCCATTTTTATAATTTGGAGCGAATTTTTAGGGTAAAATCGATTTGAAATTTTTTGCAGTCCAGTAAGTTTACTTTTTGCGGGTCTATTATTTGCCATAATTATAGTTTTCAATTAAATGGTGTTCAATAATTATGCCATTTTAAAAGAACACTAATTTTTATTAAAAACTTATTTCAAATCCCACTAATTTGTATATTTAGGCATGATAAAATCAATGACAGGATACGGGAAATCCGATATCCAAACAAACGACAAAGTGATTTCTATTGAAATAAAATCGCTGAATAGCAAATATTTAGATGATGCTTTTGTGTTTAGCTTTAGTGCCAGGGTGTGTTTGATTTCTAATATTAATGATTTCGATTTATACCTCTAGTTCTTATAATTTCTTCTGTAGATGGTTCATCCTTAGAATTAACAGTTTTAATATTTGGAAATACAAAATCAGTAATATTATTAAACAAATCATGATTTCCAATAACTTGTATAGTTGCTTCTTTTTTAGTTACCTCATTATCAGTTGATTTATTCTCATTTGATTTATTTTTTATGATTGCATTTTGTAGCAATCCTGCTTTGCTATGTTCTTCTAGTAGGATTTCTTTTGTTTTTTGAACCTCAGTATTGTTAGTTGTGGCTAATTTATTGAAGTGCTCCATAAAACCCTTTGTGTAAAAAGGAAAATCATTATTTAAAAGAAAATTCGTGTGATTTTCTAATGCATCTGCATTAAATCCAAGCTGAATAAGTTTTTCCGAACTAAGCTCTTTGGCACTATTGTATTCTTTTGATTTTAAATAGAGGAGTAAACTTTTGAATATGTTAGGTTCATTACTCACTAACAGCAATTGTATTAATTCTTTATTTTCTAGATTACTTGGATTTTTTATTATTTCAATTTGTTGACTTAGATCAAGTTTACACCAATCTTTAGGATAACCTATGATGGTATCATAAAGTTCAGTATAATATTCACAAGCATCTGAAGTAATACTAATTTGATTTGAATTAATACGACTTAGTAGTTCAGGGGTACTTAATAGCGTTGTTACAAAGTCCTTATTTAATTCTAAAGCCTCTTTAAGCACTTCCTTTTCATTATCAGTTGCATTGCAATAGCAGATAAGTTTTTCTTCAAAATTAGTATGACTACCCTCTAAAAGTTCCTTAAAATAATCAATCTCATTCCTGTTAAATAATACTATTGCATCTATTTTATTAAAAGCAACGTTCATTGTTTCGAATCTTTCTTTGTAGCATTTGAAAAGGAGTTTTCTCTTACTAAATGTATTCAGTTTTTTTACTTCATTCAATAAATATTCAATGGAATGAACTTGATTGTTTTTTTACCACTAACTAGCATTTTAAGAACAATCGAACTACAATGATTGTCTAAACCGTCATTTTCATTCAGGTATTGCTCAAAAAATAAAATAGAAGGAATGCATGGAAGTAATTCAACAATTGAAATTAGTTCCTGAGAGTCTGAGTTAAAATAGCCATGTATCTTTTTCGATGATTTCTTAAATTTTTTCGAATTGATAAAATTGATCGTTTCCATTTTTATAATTTGGAGCGAATTTTTAGGGTAAAATCGATTTGAAATTTTTTGCAGTCCAGTAAGTTTACTTTTTGCGGGTCTATTATTTGCCATAATTATAGTTTTCAATTAAATGGTGTTCAATAATTATGCCATTTTAAAAGAACACTAATTTTTATTAAAAACTTATTTTAAATCCCACTAATTTGTATATTTAGGCATGATAAAATCAATGACAGGATACGGGAAATCCGATATCCAAACAAACGACAAAGTGATTTCTATTGAAATAAAATCGCTGAATAGCAAATATTTAGATGTTGGCATGCGTTTACCATCATGCTTAAGATCCAAGGAACTAGAACTCAGAAAAATGATAGGTGCTAGCTTGGTAAGGGGTAAAATTGATTTATTAATAACGATAAATCACCTTAAAGATTCCGATAGCAATCACCTAAACAAAGCAGTTATTCGCTCTTATATGGATGAATTAAAAACCATTTCTAATGCCGATGAGGTAGCGTTGCTAAAAATTGCAGTGAGGTTTCCAGATGTTTTAGCAGGGGTAGAAGTGTCTTTTACTCCTGAAGAGTGGAAGGTGATAGAAGAAGGAGTTTCTTCAGTAATAGCTCAGCTAAACCAATATAGAGTTGATGAAGGAATTTCTATTCAAAAAGACCTTAAAACTAGGGTTGGGCATATTTACAATTTATTGCTTAAAATGAGTGAAATAGCTCCAGAAAGACAGGTGCTGTTTAAAAATAAACTCCGAAAAAAAGTAGAAGAGTTGCAAATTGCAATAGATGACAATAGATTTGAACAAGAATTGATATATTATATAGAAAAAATTGACATCAATGAAGAGGAGGTTCGCTTGGCAAATCACCTAAACTACTTTGAGGAAACACTTGATGTCAAATCAGATGAAAATGGTAAAAAATTGAACTTTATAGCTCAAGAAATAGGAAGGGAAATCAATACCCTTGGCTCAAAATCTAACCATGCAGTTATGCAACAATGCGTAGTGCAAATGAAAGAAGAACTCGAAAAAATCAAAGAACAAACTTTAAATATACTTTAGGCATATGGACCAAGGAAAATTAATTGTCTTTTCAGCACCCTCAGGTTCTGGAAAAACCAGTATTGTTAAGCATTTATTAAAGCAGCCCGAGTTAAATTTAGACTTCTCAATATCAGCAACCTCTAGACCTCAAAGAGCAAATGAACTGGAAGGGCAAGACTATTATTTTTTAAACCCAGAGCAGTTTGAATACCACATTACTCGAGAGGAGTTTATTGAATATAAAGAGGTCTATACCAATAATTACTACGGCACCTTAAAGAATGAGGTGAAAAGAATTTGGGAGGCAGGCAAGCACGTTATTTTTGACATTGACGTAATTGGTGGCATGGAAATCAAAGAGAAATATCCGAACAGGACGTTAACTGTATTTGTAAAGCCACCTTCGCTACAAGAAGCAGAAAAACGCTTGAGAGGTAGAAAAACAGACACAGAAGAGAAGATTAAGGAGCGTTTAGAAAAAGCAGAAGCCGAAATGAAGTATGAAGAAAGCTTTGATGTAGTGCTTATGAATGATGATTTTGAAACTGCAAAAAAAGAAGCTTGTCAGCTGGTTCATAATTTTTTAAACCTGTATGTAGACGCAAAGCCTTTGTAGTTTATCTTTTAAGACCTTGCTTGTTAAGCCATCGGTGGTATTTTCTTGCATTGATTTGGTGCTGCCGATTTGTTTTTGCAAAAACATGTTCTCCAATTTCAGTAGTGCTTGCGCACATAAAATAATAGTTGTGTAAGGCAGGGTTCAACACAGCATCAATTGATGAGATATCGGGCATGGAAATAGGTCCTGGCGGCAGTCCTTTACATAAATAAGTATTGTATGCCGATGTTGTCTTTAAATCTCTGCTCAATACTCTTTTTACAGATATGCTATCGCCAAACGTTTGTTTAAGCGCAAAAATAACGGTCGGATCGGCCTGTAAATTCCAGTTTGCCTTGAGCCTGTTTAGATATAGCCCAGCAACAATTCTTCTCTCGGGTACATGAGAGGTTTCTTTCTGAACGATGGAGGCAAGCGTAATCACTTCTTTGGGAGTTAACCTCAACTTATTAGCCTTGTCAAGTCTTTCTTGAGTCCAGAAACGTTGATATTCTCTCAACATTCTATTTCTAAAACCAATAGCAGAAGTGTTCCAGAAAAACTGATAAGTATTTGGAATGTAGATGTCTATGGCATTCTGAAAGTTAAAGTTGTGTTTTTCTAAAAATTCAGGATTATAAAATGCAGAGATTAGTGATATTGAATCAGCTTCAATTTGTTGCGAAACCCTGCTCGCTAGCTTTTCTAAGCTGTCTTGATTGTTAAAAGTCAACCTAACAGGAGATTGCTTTCCGCTTCGAAGCAAGTTTATCACTTCGTTATTGCTCATTTTTTCATCGATTTTATACTTTCCTGGCTTTATATATCTATCTAGATTCTTCTGCTTTGCCACCCACTTAAATGATTGGGTATTTTCTAAAAAAGGATTTATAAGACCTAAAGACTGCTCAAAATTAGCATTTGAAGGGATGTATAGCATTCCTGATTTAGTCACATTTGGCTCGTAAATCTTATTACGAAGATGAAGGGCTACAAAAGAAACTATTAGCAAAGTAATAGCTATTAAAATAATCGCTCGCTTCATGATTTCAATTTTATAACTATTTAACAATCAATTTTAAAGAGTATTTTCTTTGAATATATCATGCACCTTCATGAAAGCTGTTATTTGCCAAATCTATTTTTTGATTTGCCTTGCTGATTAAAAAAGTACCTTCAGCTTCTTTTGTCATGTGCCCGATGACTGTTAAATGTGGGTTTCCTTTAATTTTTGCGTAATCGTTTTGAGAAATGGTAAATAGCAATTCGTAATCTTCGCCACCGTTCAATACTACGGTCATTGGGTTTAACTGAAATTCTTCACAAACGGTTAGTGTTTCTGGGGCTATCGGCATTTTATCTTCATAAATAGCAAAGCCAAGCTTTGATTTTTTTGAAATTTGTGCTAACTCACTTGCCAGTCCATCACTCATCGCACTCATGGCGGTAGGTTTTACTTCAAGGCTGGCAAGTAGTTCAATCATATCTTTTCTTGCCGAGGGCTTTAATTGTCTTTGTACAATGTATTTATAAGTGTTTAAATCGGGTTGAGAAGTTGGATTTACTTCAAATACAGCTTTTTCTCTTTTCAACACTTGTAAGCCAAGATATGCTCCGCCCAAATCGCCTGTTACCACTACAAGGTCTCCTTCGCTAGAAGTATTTTTGCTAACCAATGCACTTTGGTCAACATCAGAAAAAGCATTTATGCAAACAATAAGACCTTTGTTTGATGAGGTGACTTCTATCGCTGTTAAGTCAATATTATACGCTTCACAGCTAGTTTGAATGCCCTCAAAAAGATCTTCTAATGCTTCTAGGCTAAATCTATTGGATACACCTACAGAAACTGTAATTGCTTTTGCCTGAAGGTTGTGTCCGTAAAATTTTGAGACGCAACCGACCACCGCTTTGAATCCCAAATGTTTCAATGGAAAATAGCTGAGGTCAAAATGAATATTCTCAATTAATAAGGAGCTGTTTGTTGCTATCTCTTTATGCTCAAGTGCAATCGTTGCAATTTCTTGCTCGTTGTTTTTTTCAGACTGTTTTCCTGCATATTTCTTCATCAGGTGGTTTGTCAGTTCAATCTTTCCAAATTTGGAAAGTGGCGTTAAAGGGAATGTTTCTTTGTTCATATCAACCAAAGTTATTCATTTTATAAAAATGAAAAGTTTCAACTATTTTTTCATGGCAAAATTTAGCAAGAAATTATTTTGATTTACTTTTGAATAGTTTTATTTTTAATAAAAAATTATATTATGATACATATTTCTGATTTAGCCGTTACCAAAGCTATCGAACTCATGAAAGAAGAAGGTTTAAACCCATCTTCTCATTTTATAAGATTAGGAGCGCACGAAGGAGGTTGCCATGGCTATAAGTACTTGTTTAAATTCGACGAGCAGAAGAATGAAAACGACCAAGTATTTGACCATGTTCAAGTAAAAATTGTGGTAGATAAGGAAAGTTTAGAGGTGCTAAGTGGTACAAAAATTGATTTTGAAGGAGGAGTCAATGGCAGTGGATTTTTCTTCGAAAACCCAGTAGCTACAGGAACTTGCGGCTGTGGAGATAGTTTTTCTGCTTGATTTTTCTGAATTTTTAGGGATATAGCTCAAGTAAATTGTTTTGACAGTTTACTTGAGTTTTTTATAATTTACCCTAATCTTTTTGCTCTCTTTGGCTGACGATCTGGAGTACCTGTTCCAGTATCAAGTTTTTTCTTTGCAGCTTTCTTTGCAGTTTTTTTAAACATTTTACAGTCTATTTGCGTTTCACTTTTGTTTGCGCTTTCATTTCCTAATCTATATTTCCTAATAAAAGAGCTAATAAAATTTTCTCTTTTAATACCTGTAAGAACTGTAATCATATATTTTCTAGAATCAACCCCATTATCTATGTTTTGTGCTAATAATTTTTTTTCCGATGAAAGTAGTTCTTGTAAAAACAGTAAAGGAGAGCCTTCTAAGTGTCTAATTGAAATCATTTTACTATTGCCAAATTCGCAGGCATAGTTGTTTAAGGAGTTCTGGATTGTTAAATATCCTTTTTCATTCCCGTAGTTTTTTATTGTATCTCTAAGGAATGCTGCATAATTATTTATAGTATTCTTGTCTTTTAACTCTAAACTCTAAACGAGAAATAATATTAATTTGACAAGCGAGCTTTATACTGTTAGCAGCTTTTTGAAATCCCTTTTTGTTTGCCTTTTGGAAAGTACTAGCTATTGTTTTTTTATCCATGTCATTGATTTTTAGGTCAATAATTCTATCAATCACTTTACTTAGTTCCTCCCCTTTACTCGGGTCATTTCTATCAATTATCTCGGTTATAATATCTGGGTTGCATTTTTCAATATCCGCTCCATTCTTCAATAGGTAATCAATGCTATATATATCAAGTTCTAAAATCGATCTTTCTAAGCAGGTTACCCTATTATTTAAATGCAATACCTTGCAATCAACATCTACCTCAGTCGATTTTTCTAATAGAAAATCACTGATACTATACAGGTGATAAGCTACTAATAAACTAAAAAAAGTTTCTCCTTCGAAATCGTGGTTTATAGCTATTTTAAACTTTAAAAAATAATTAATGATATCTTGGATTTCATATAACTTACCCTCTTCTATATAGTTTCCAAATTTTGTTAAATCAGTATGTTCTTTAAAATTAAAATTCTTTGCATTATCAGGATAAATTTCAAAAAAAACCATAATGCTATCTAGCAAAGCTATGGAAGGTTGTAAATCTGAATTATAAATTCTGTTTTGAATCTCTTTAAGCTCTGATTCAAATGAATTAAGAATTTCGAATACGGATTTTGAATTGAGGTTTTGAATGGCTTCATACAGATCTTCTAGTTTTTTTTCCTCTTCATCTGAAAGCGTATCACATTCTTGTGTTTTCATAGGTTTTTTATTTATAGGTGTTGCTAACAATTATTTCCTTTTTCTATTCAATTTTACAGTTGCACTCTTTACATGCCCTTCAATGGGCGGGTGAATTTTCGAAACCGCTACGGTGGCTTTTAAAACCAGCGAATGTTCATTTAATATTCTATCCAGAATTCTATGGGCAACTGCTTCAATGAGCTTTGATTTAATAGCCATTTCCTCTTTAACGATATTATAGAGATCTGCATAGTTTATAGTGCTCTCTAAATCATCTGAAATCATGGCTTTTTTAAGGTCAACTTTTACTTTTAAGTTTATTCTGTAAGGTGTACCCAATACGTTTTCTTCTTGCAAAACACCGTGGTATCCATAGATTTCGATACCGTTTAGGCTAATAGTTGCCATGAATGATTAATTTTTTGAAATGATGATGCCTAAGAAATTCATAAAAACAAAAAAAGCCTACTCATAGAGTAAGGCTAATTTACGACTCTTGACCAATGAGTATTTTATTCATCGGAATAATTATCTTAAAAAAAGAATTTATTTTTCTTCTTTGTAATACTTTTTTCGTTCTTTAATTCTTGCTTTTTTACCAGTTAATTCTCTAAAGTAGAAAATACGAGCTCTTCTAACTTTTCCTCGTTTGTTAACTTCAATTTTTTGAATAGAAGGTAAATTCAAAGGAAAAACTCTTTCAACACCTACTATACCAGACATTTTTCTGATTGTAAAGGTTTTGGTAGCTCCTGTTCCTCGAATTTGTAAAACAGTGCCTTTAAAAAACTGCACCCGAGTTTTATCTCCTTCTTTAATTTCGTTGTACACGGTAATCGTGTCTCCTGATTGGAATTCAGGATGGTCTTTTTTTGTAATAAATGAGTCTTGTACAACTCTTATCGCATCTAACATTGGGTTGATTCTTTTAGATTTAATTAAAAACAGTGGTCTACAACCAGTTTGCAAATATAGCTAAAAACATTAGGATTCCAACAGTTTTGGTTTTATTTCTAAGGTTCTTTTAATAGCCATGTCGTGTCTCCACTTTTCAATCTTTGGAAAATCACCTGATAAAAGTATTTCAGGTGCTTTTATTCCTTGGTAATTTGCAGGTCTTGTATAAACGGGCGCCGCCAATAAATCGTCTTGAAATGAATCTGAGAGTGCAGAGGTTTCATCGGATAAAACGCCTGGAATAAGCCTTACAAGCGCATCGCAGAGTACAACGGTAGCCAATTCACCTCCGCTTAACACATAGTCGCCAATCGAAATTTCTTTTGTAATCAAGTGCTCTCTTACCCTATGATCAATGCCTTTGTAATGCCCGCACAAAATGATGATGTTTTTTTTTAAGGAAAGGGTGTTGGCGGTTTTTTGATTTAGAATGTCTGCATCTGGCGTCATGTAAATGACCTCATCGTAGGTTCTTTTTGAACTCAATTCTTTGATGCATTTGTCGATTGGCTCAATCATTAGCACCATGCCAGCGCCTCCTCCAAACTGAGCATCATCAATTTTTCCGTAGTTATTTACGGCATAATCTCTCAAATCATGAAAATGTACTTCCACCAATTTTTTTTCAATACTTTTTTTCAATATTGAATGATTGAAAGGCGCTTGTATCAAGCCAGGTAATGCAGTAATGATGTCAATTCTCAAGACAATTTTTTTTACGCCAACATTCTTATTGGGTTTTCGATATATGACTTCAACGTTTGCAAGAACTTTGCGCCAGTTGCCCCATCTATGGTTCTGTGATCACACGCTAGCGTAACTTTCATAACACTTCCAACCACCACTTCACCGTTTTTTACCACTGGTTTTTGTTCAATAGCTCCCACAGATAAAATAGCTGAGTTGGGTTGATTGATGATAGAGGTAAATTCAGAAATACCAAACATACCAAGGTTAGAAATTGTAAAAGTGCTTCCTGTCATTTCGCTTACAGATAGTTTTTTTGACTTCGCTTTTAGCGCGAGTTCCTTTACTTCTTTCCCTATTTCGGTCATGCTTTTTGTGTTGGCAAACTTCACTACAGGCACTACCAAACCATCCTCTATTGCCACAGCCACCCCAATATTCACATGTTGATTGAAGAGTGTTTTTTCTTCTTTCCATTCTGAATTAACCGCAGGGTGTTTTGTCAATGCCAATGCGGTAGCTTTTAAAACTAAATCATTAAAAGAAACTTTGGTGTCTGGAAGTTCGTTTATCAATTTTCTAGAAGCGATCGCGTCGTCCATATTGATTTCAGAAGTCAAATAATAATGCGGAGCCTTGTGTTTCGATTCAATCAATCTTTTCGCAATGGTTTTTCTCATTTGAGAATTTTCTTGCGCTATATAGCTTTCCTTTTGGGAACTATTGGCTGTATTTTCAATACTTACTATTGAGTTTGAAGCTTTGTAACCTTCAATATCTCTTTTTATAACCCTGCCATGATCTCCTGTTCCTTGTATGTTTGAAAGGTCAATTCCTTTTTCTCTTGCCAGTTTCTTTGCCAAAGGCGAGGCAATAAGTCTTGAGTTGCTAGCATCGAAAGTGTTGGTATCAAGCGAACCATCACTCACAACGCTTTCAGTCTTTGCTGAATCTTTTGGAGTGTTTTGATTTGCTGCTGGCTGCGCTTCCTCTTTTTGTGGTTCTGTAGCAGTTGTTTTTTCTGCTTGCTTCCCCGCATTTTTAAGAATGGTTTCAACATCCTCACCTTCTTCGCCAATAATTGCTAAAAGGGTATCTACTGGAGCGCTTTCACCGTTTTGTAAACCTATATAGAGTAGTGTTCCTTCGTTAAAGGACTCAAACTCCATGGTTGCTTTGTCGGTTTCAATTTCAGCTAAAATATCGCCCTCGTTTATTTTATCACCTACTTTTTTCAGCCAATTCGCTAGCACACCTTCGGTCATGGTATCGCTCAAACGGGGCATTGTAATAATTTCTGCCATGCTTTTATTTGTTATTTAAAAAAGGATAATCTTTTTGTTCATACACTATATCATACATCAGTTCTTTGCTTGGGAACGGAGACTCTTCGGCAAATTTTTGACACTCAACTATGCGTTCCTTTATTTCTTTGTTCCAAGTAGTTATTTCTTCTTCAGAAGCGTAGTTATTATCTTTTATAATGTTCAGCATTTGTGTAATGGGGTCTATTTTTCTGTATTCTTCAACCTCATCTTTTGTTCTGTATTTTTGAGCATCACTCATGGAATGACCTCTATACCTGTATGTTTTCACATCTAGCATTGTTGGTCCTTCTCCCCTTCTTGCTCTTTCTAAAGCTTCGTGCATTGCTTCTGCAACAGCTACTGGATTCATGCCATCTACTGGTCCGCATGGCATATCGTAGCCCAATCCAAGCTTCCAAATATCTTCATGGTTTGCGGTTCTGCTTACAGAAGTTCCCATGGCATACCCATTGTTTTCACATACAAAAACAACAGGAAGCTTCCAGAGCATTGCCATGTTCATGGTTTCATGAAGAGATCCTTGTCTTGCCGCGCCATCTCCAAAAAAGGTAAGCGTAACGCCCTCTCTGTTAAAGTACTTATCAGCAAAAGCCAATCCAGCGCCTAAAGGAATTTGTCCGCCAACAATACCATGACCGCCATAAAAATTGTTTTTTGGCGAGAAGATGTGCATAGATCCGCCAAGCCCCTGAGAGGTGCCTGTTGCTTTTCCTAGCAATTCGGCCATTACTCTTTTGGGGTCTTCTCCCAATCCAATAGGTTGAACATGGTTACGGTAGGCAGTAATCATCTTGTCCTCTGGCTTCATTGCATGAATTGTGCCTGCCAAAACTGCTTCTTGGCCGTTGTATAAATGCAGAAAACCTCTTATTTTTTGTTGAATGTAAAGAGCAGCAAGCTTGTCTTCAAACTTCCTCCAGAAAAGCATCTCTTTATACCAATCTATATAGGTTTGTTTTGAAATCTGTTTCATTTAATATCTAGTTAATAGAATTATGAGTATTAGCAAAAGTAATATTTTTCGATTTATAGTGCACAAAGAGATGATCTATTTTTCTGATTGTAGATGAATTTAGGTTTGGAATATGTTTTTCAATTTTAAATTCTTCTGCGTTTATTTTTTTTTACATTTAATTATTGGAATTTAATAATCTTGTAATCAGGTTTTAAAACTACTTCAGCAGTATTTATTTTAAACTTTTTTGTAGAAAATAAAAAAACGGCATACTATTTGAATTCTATTTTAATAACCAACTTTCCAAACTAAATAATTAATTGCACAAAGTTTTTTTCTTCTCGAAAATGCATTTATATGGAATTTTCAGATTGAAAAAAGTAAAACTAGAATTAAATATACTATGGGATTTGAAGAATGGAGAAGGGTAAACTGGGAATATTATTTTAGTGTTGACCAGACTAAAAATGCAGTTGCAGCCTTTCGAGTAGAAAATGAGACTTATCACAAGTTTCTTGATGAGTATTTACGGGATCTATTACAAGATTATGATTGGGTTATTCCCTATTTGAACGAAATGGCAATAGAAGTAAAAAAGAATGATTTTTTTGAATTTATCATTCATAATTTTGACAAGTGGATATCACTTGAATCAGATTTATTAAATTTGATGGAGAAGGTCTCTTCTCAAGGCACTGAAAAACAAATGAAGTGGCTTTTAAATAACATTGATGACTTGCCTAAAATTGATCTTTCCAAGATTGAGGAGATATTGGAAGATCTTATGGAAAGAAGCGACTCTTTATTCGAATTTATATTTAATAATTCAAAAATATGGATTGATTCATCTATACGTGTAAGGGAATTGCTAATATCGATCGAAAAAATAGGCAATGAAAAAGCTTTAAAATGGTGTATAAATAATTTTAAAAGGCTTGAGTCAAAAACAAAGAATAAAGTTTTTTTTACAATCGATGCTCTAAAAAATAGTTCTAAGTTTTTACACAAACAGATATTCAATGATATTGATATGTGGTTTGAATTACATCCGAGAGTTATGAACTTTCTAATTGAACTTGATCTATACTGTGATGACATGTTAAAGTGGTTATATAATAACAGAGAGACCTTGAAAAGTCTAGAAGATAATCAATTGGAGGCAGTTTTTTTAATTTCAAATACCAATTGTAAACCTGCTATGAATTTCTTGATTTCTGAATTAAAGCTTTTTATAAAGTTGGATGTCGATCAACTCCAATGTTTAATATATTTTTCAGAAAATGAAAATGCCAAGGCTGCGAACTGGTATATCAATAATCTTGAGTCTGGTAAAAGTTTTGATCGTTTAGAAGTTTCAAAAACGGTTGAGGTATTTTCAGGAAATAACAAGCTACTTAAAAACTTAATTTATTCAAGAAGCTAAGATTGGCTTGACATGAAAGAACAGGCTATGGATACTATAGTTGCTGTTTTCAAAAAAGAAGCGCTTGAAGAGGGTGATATTCAACTTGCAATTTCAATATGCCAGCAAGCCAATGTGTTTGAATTTATTGTTGATAAATTAGCGGTAGTGAAAATCGATCATAACAAAAAACATGATTTTAAACCACTACTGTCTTACTTGAGCAAAACAATTAATCAAAATAATAGCGGAGATCAGTTAGCGCTACAGCTGGCAATTGATGCAAATGGGTTGCTTGTATTGGGTTTAAAACCCAAAGCAGAAAACATGGAAGATCTGGAATTAAAACACTTGTTCGGAAATAAGTTTTTAACTCCTGTTAATTGCAAATATGATTTAAAAGGGTCGGAATACAGTATTGTTACTTCAGATCATCTTGCTTCGATGGTAAAAGATTTTAATATAAAGTTATTGCCAATGGGAAACAAATGTTTTAAATCGGGTCTCAATGCAGGATTTCTCACTTATAATTTAGATTTAATGCTCAACAATGATTTTGAATTAACGCCAGCATGCGTAGAGGGTTTAAAAAATATTCCTTTAGCAGATTCCAAAGAACGCAAGAATGTTATTCATGAACTTATTCAAAAACATTCAAATGGGTCGCGTTTAAGAAGGTCAATGCTTCAGTCAGCTAATGTTACTCATAAACAAAACATCTCATGGTAAGTTTGTTGAAGGAAGCAATCAACAAGAAGCTATGAAGAAAGTTTTATTCGATAATAACTTCATGGAAGTAATTGCAGAATTTTTAGGGAAGATTCCTAAATATGAACAACGGTCTAATAAAGAAGATAATACAGTAATAAGAAGTAAACAAGGTTTGAGAAGAGTAAGTTAGCCTTGTTGCATAGTATTTTCTTTATTAAGAACTATAGAAACCAGGTGGTCTTTTTTTTACTCTTGTAGAAGTAGTTGAATGTCTCTTTTTAGTGCCCGAATCGATTTGTTATCTAAGCCGTCGTAGAATGCAATTGGGTTGCCGTGCGCATCTTTTCTAGAGCGAATATTTCCTTTTTTATCAATCAAAGCAAACATTCCGGAATGTTCAAAGCCACCAGCCACAGCATTGTTTTCTGTTGCGTAGAGTGCAAATCCTTTGTTTGCAAGTGAGTAAATTGTTTTTTGATCACCCGTTAAAAAATACCAGCTTTTTGAGGTAACGCCTATTTTTTTTGCATATTCCTTTAAAACAGCGGGCGTGTCATTTTTTGGGTTGATGCTGATAGAGGCAATTCCAAAATTTGGGTTTCCTAAAAATTCATGCTGAACTTTATACATATTTGCATTCATGATTGGGCAGATGGTGGGGCAAGTGCTAAAAAAGAAAGAAACCAAGTATACTTTTCCTTCAAAAGCATTGTTAGCAATCAATTTGCCATTTTGATTGGGAAGAGAGAATGCAGGGGCTTTTCCAATAAAAACCAGTTGCTCAGGGTTTAGCCTGTTTAGGATTTTTGGAACCGCATAGCTGCCAAAAACCAAGAGGACAATAATCAATCCTACAATTCCTTTTCTATTCATTTTAGTGTATAAGTGCTATTAAATATGACGATAGAAACTATTTTGATTAGAGGGTAAAATCTGTTAAAAATCATTAAAGCCTAAGTGATCAAATAAGACATAAAGAACTCAATACCAATATTTTTAAAGCTTTTATTGTCTAAGAATAAAAAAAAATAACCAACTGATAATCATCAGAAAATATTTTCACATGTGTTTTCCCTTACTTTTTTGAGTACCTAATTCCTTTTTATCTACCATACTATTACTACCTCCAATCCACTTTTTGAGTGATTTGGGAATTTTAGAAAACATCCCGAAACTGTTTTGAGCATCTAATTCGTCTTGATTTTTATCTAGCCTAATAGTATCCCCAGCTATATTTTGGAAAGACCCCTTGGCTGGTTCAGAAGAAATTCGATGCTCTAAACTGCTTATTTCATGTCCGAGATCTGATGGGTTTTCTTTAACTATCGTACCATTACTAGTTTCTTTAGCTGTAGTTTCGAATGAATTTTTTGCTTTTTCGAAAGAAATTGAATACTCTAAACTGCTTATTTCATTCATTTTATATCCGCGATCAGAATGGTAGTGATAAGCATTGCGGAGAACATTTGCTAATGATGCAAGATCATCGGTTGTTTTGACTTCTGGAAAATATTCATAGAATTTATTGTCATCCTTGCTTTGAAACTCTTCCCACTTATTCACTTTTTGTTGAATGTTACGGTAGCCATCTCGTTCTTCTTCAGGCAATAAGTCAATTATAGCATTTTCAAGTGCAGCTATATTTTCTTGGGCTTCAATCGCACTCGTATACTTGGTTTCAGAAAATGCTTTGTAGACATTCATTCCAGGTTCTTTAGCATTTGTTGACAGTTCAAATGATTCTTTTAAGAGATACTTATTGTAACTTTCTAAACCTTGTTTGGATTCAAAAACATTTCTCAGTGCAGAAATATTTTCTTTGGCCTCGTAGCTATCTTTTTCTGGGCCAAGATTTCTATAGCCAAAAGAATAGGTTCTTCTTGCAAGGTTCCAAATTGCTTGATTAAAGGCATCTTCTTTTATAGAAGAATTTGGATGAGTTAGAATATTTTTGTTGCCAAAAAAGTCATCTTGCTTAGCAAGTTTTTTAACTTTTTTCGGATTTTCATTTAAGTACGATCTCAGCAGCCGTTTTGCAGGGTCTTCAGGTTCTTTAGAAAACATATCTACAGATGCTTCACGCGTTAAGATGTCTTTTGCCAGACTAGGAAATTCAGATATGTCAATCTCTTCAGTCATAACAAATGAATTAACGATGTCGTAAGCTACAGACATACCTTCGGGGTGAACTTTATAATTTTGGTATCCTTTTTGGCCTTTAGGTAATAGGTTTTCAACAAAAAATGCATTCACTTTCTCCGATCCAACATTTTTAATTGCTGATAGCAGTGACTCTCTAAACAAGAGCTTAGCAGATTTGAAACTTCTACCATCGGATATATGAGCATCATAACTAGCCATACTTCTAGACATTGTTTTAAATTCAGGTGTATCTTCTTTCATAAAAAAAATATTAAGTTATATACAGCAACATTTTTTGCAACTGTTTTTTAAAAAAATCATGATTTACTTAAATATAGCATTTTTTTTTAAATGCTATATTTTTTAGCAAGAGAAATCAAATAGATAAAGTACTCACTGAAATTTATTTAACAAACGCCTTTACAGACTATGGGTTTTTTTGCAAGGAGTCTTGAAATTTGTTTACACGAAGTAGGAAAAGATAAAACCTAAAAAATAGAAAGAATCTCAATTTTAGATCACAGATTAAAAGGCTCAATAGAAAAACGATCTGTTTATCAAAATACGAAGAAATTCAAGACAATGTGATTGGAATGTATTTTTTTTAAAAAGGCAATTACGCTTGAATATAGATTTGAACCATCACTCTTTTTCTGATAGCATGATTGCCCATTAATGGAGCCTATTATCAAGTAAACTAAAAGGTCTGTTATTCAGAAGTTAATATCCATGCCCCTTTACCGCCTTTTCTTTTGATATTTTTAAGCGCAACCGATGCTTCTTCTTTAGTAGAAAAACTCTCATATGCAACTTGCGTAAGGTTCCATTTATTAATTCCTACAATTTTGGCTTCATAGCCTTTTGCAATGAGTTGTTTCGTCTTTTTTTCAGCATTTTCAGGGCTCTTAAAAGCACCCGCAATGATGTGGTAGTTTGTTGTTTTTACTAGCTCGGCAGGTGTTTCTTTCGCTAATTCGGTAGCTGTTTTCTCTTCTATGGCAGGAATTGCTACTTCTTCTACAGGAATTGCTTTTTTGCCTGTAAACGGGTTTTGAATTAAGAAAGAAGCTTCGCTGATTCTTTTTTGAGGAACTTCAGTAGTGGTGTCAGATCTTTGTTCGTTAGAGCCATTGGTTAGCTCCTGCGATTCCTTCCAGCTCGATGTAGCAAATATAAAGAATACCGCAACGGCAACGGCATAGCGAAGTAAATGAGGTAACCTTCTGGTAGAATTCGCTGCTACGTCTTGGCAATTGCCAATAGGAATGATTTGCGACTTATTTTCTATTGCCTTGACAGGCAATGTTTCTATTGGTTTTATTTCTAAAGACCTCAATCCAAACGAGGTGGTTAAGTAATTGGCTACAGCAGCTTCAAATAATAGCGTGCCGTTTTCTTCATCTAGTCTAAATATGCCAATATTCGAAAGTTCAAGTAAATCTTTTTGAAGCAAGTCTTTCCATTCCAGCACTTTGGCTTCAATCATTTCTAGCGCTTCCTTTTTAGGAAAATTCTTTGTTGTTGATATAAAATCTACTAACAGTCCATCGTTCTGATGAATTTGCTCGTTAAACTTCAGTATTTTTTGTGGAGGGTAGAAGGCGCTTTTATCATGACAAAAATAAGCGTCTTTTTTGTGGGTGATAAAGGCGCCAAACTTAGGCACTACCACATATTTGTTAAAAAAAAGTAGTTGATGTATGTATTGATCCAACGTCATGTTTTGTGTTTTGTGTGTGCAAAAATAAACAAATATTTAGGTTGAAATTGTACTTTTTTTATTCTTTTAGGATTTAGCTCATGAGCCTGTTTCTTATTTTTTCGGCTTTACTCTCCATATATGCTTCATATTCAGAATCAGGTCCAGTTAGCGGAGCTCCAGAAATGAGAGCCTTTTTTTTTAAATTTACCGGAATTTCAAAGTTTTTATGATTTTCATCTAGAGCTTTGGAATTTTTAGAGGCTAGAGGGGAAAGAGTTTGAGCAGTAGTTTCTTTGGTGTTTTGATTGCCCTGACTTGGTGCTCCTATTTTAGAGAATTTAACTTCGCTTGGTTTGTATGTATTTTTTTTTTCTTCTTTTTTTAAAGCTTTTCTTTTTTTATTGTTTGCTTGTCTTCTAGCTAATTTTGTATCAGTTGCTGGGCTTCTTGGTGGCTTATTTTCCTGAGTAGTTGATTGTGAGCTTTCATGTTCTTCTTCCTGCTCTTCAGAGCTGGTGCTGGGAGTTTTGTCTGTGCTTTCTGTTTCATCGTCTGGTGGCATTATACTTTCTTTTGTGGTAGTTGCAGAGTTTGAAGCAGGTGTAGCTGGTTTTTTTCTACTACCAACTGAATTCTCTACAAATTCAGCTGTGTTTTCTGTCCACTTGATGATTTCTTCATAACCAGCTAAGATATTTACAAGCTCTTCTTTTAATGCAGGAAGCTCATCAACTATTTCTCTTAGACTTTTTAAGGTCATTTTTTTAGGATTCTCTTCATTATTTTTCTCTTTTATTTTTTTGTGTTTTGTAACAGTTTTTTCAAATTGTTCTTTCTTCTTTTCAATTGCTTTTATGTCTTCTAGTGGTAGTTTTTTCTTCTTTGCCTTTTTAAGTAGATTACCCAATGTTTTTCTAGTCTCTTTTTCAGTTTCAAATAGTTTGTTCAATTTTGTGTATACAGCATCTACTTCTTGATTGAGCTCCTGAAATTGCGTTTTTTTTGCGCTAATTTGCTTATCGTGTTTCTCTAAAAAGGCTTTTATTTTTTCTATCATTTCATTGTTTTTTCGCAATTCCTCAATCAATCTCGGATCTAAAATTTCTTCTAAATTACTTGTGTATTTATTAAATAACGTTGTTTGTTTTTCAAATTCACCTTGTATAGAATTGAAAACTGCAGGGTCTAACTCTTCTAAACTTATTTTAATTTTTTCCCCGTTTGGGCTTACCAAAGAGGTCTTTAAATCCGAAAAGGAAATCATTACATATCTTGGAAGTTCATTTTTTTGTGCTGGAAAAGTAACTTTAAAATCTGTTTTGCATCCTTCCACGCCTTGCTCGACGTATTCATATTCATTAAAATCTCCGATAACGTAAATAGTTTCGCCATCTACTGTGCTAACTTCAATCCCTTTTTTAAAGATTCCATTTTCAAAGACTCCTATTTGTGTTAAATCTTTATTTGGGGTTTTGATTCCGAAACCATTTGGTGTTAACATTAATCTTTTTCCATTATATAGCAGATTTCCACTTACATCAAAAGTCTTTATTTTGCTGATTTCTAGGTTTTCTTGTGTAAGAATGTGAAAATTATTTTTTTGAAAAATGATTTGACTATGATCGCTGTCAGGTTGTTCTAAATATATTTTTCCGTTTATGTTGCTTCCTATAAATTTTTCACCAATGATATAGCCTATATATGCTTCACCATCAATAATTCTTATAGAATTTTTGTCTTTACGGTATGAGTCAATTCTCTCTTTATAGTCAACCCTGGTAGAAGGGAAAAACAACCTATTAACAATACTAAAGAAGTCATGATTGCTATTTATGATTTGAAACAAAAGAATTTTATTTATATCATTTACAGATCCTTTTTCAGCTGTTTGTTCAACGATAACTCTAATAGCCTCTAATAAACTAGCAGCTATTTTAATAGCATTTGAATTAGGTAGTTCAAAATTTGTAATCATTTCCCTCAATGCTATTTGTAGAAATAAATTACCTACATTTCTGTCTAAGTTGATAACTTCTTTTTTGTCGTCAGCATTTCTCCATGGTTCTAAGCTGACCTGAACCCCTTCTATATTTTCTATTTCACCAACAAGTTTCTGTAGTATTTCAATCTCGTTGTAGAATTCCTTTTTGTCATTTTCATAGTTGTCTGTATCATCGGGGTTTGGAATTTTAGATTTAATGAAACAGTTCACTCGTATAGAGAACTCGTTGTTTTCTTCTTCCTCTTTTAAAACATAAATTGTTTCTAGTAGGTGCTTATGGATACTTGAAAAATCAGCCTCTTCAAATTTTGTCAAGTCCAGAGAAGCTTGTTGATTATTTTCTAATTTCACCATTTTTTTTAAAATACTTGAAATTTCGGATGGTGTATTCTTCATTTTATTTTTTGCTATTGCGTTTACAATTATTTTTCCTTTTTAACTTACTATATTTAAAAAATTATTGAATGAGTTTTCCAAAATGCTCATTTAATTGCAAAAGTAGTTGTTTTCAATATAAATAGCAATTTCGATTTCTGGTTGTTGTTGGGATGATTTGCTGGCAAGAACAATATTCTTAATTAAATTTTAAGCTATCTTTGTAAAGTTTGTAAAATTAGATTGAATTAAATTAATCACCAATAGTAGTAGACACATTAAAGAACATAGAATTGTACAAAGGCTTGTCCAGTGATATTTACACAGGGCTTAAATTTCTAGGAGAAGCAACACCCACTATTGAAGTAGGTACCCACGAAATCAATAAAAATGTAAAAGCAATTGTTTCCTTTTACGAAACGGTTGACATTTACGAAAAAGGCTATGAATCGCACAAGCACGTTATAGACATACAATACCCAATTATAGGTTTAGAGCGCATAAAGTGGTCTCCTGTAGAAGGCATGAAGGTGAATATTCCTTATGAAGAGGCAAAAGACAGAACCTTTTTTAAAGATCCATCTTTACAAGGAACTCATGTGGATATTGGAAATGGCATTTTCGCCATCATGTTTCCGCTAGACGGTCACAGCCCAAAGTATAAGGTTGCAAACAAAGAAACCATTAAAAAAATCACAATTAAAGTTTCAATATAAATCACAATTTAATTTTATATTATCATGAGAATCAAATTTTTATATTCAATTTTTCTTTTTAGCTGCATTGTATTTTCTCAAGAAAATCAAAATAATACAGCAAATAGTTTTAGCGCCAATGAGTTGAAGCTAAACTTGATATACACGCTGAGTGGATATCCAGAGATTTCATACGAAAGACTACTTACTAAGGAGACTGGAGTTGGTGTTTCAATGGGTATTTCTTTGGATGACTCATCTATAAGCTCACAAGAATTTAACATAAACCCTTATTACCGTTTTTATTTTGGCAAAGGAGAGGCTTCAGGATTTTTCATTGAAACCAATGGTGCTTTTTATTCAGAAGAAGCTTATTCATCCTCTGAAACTAAAAGAAGCCATGAATTAGGTTTAGGTTTGGGAATTGCTTTGGGTTCTAAGTTTCTCAGCAATACCAGTGGTTGGTTGGGAGAATTTCATATTGGAGGAGGACGAAATTTTATCAACAATGATAAAATAGGGGACGCTTATCCAAGGTTTGGTCTTTCTTTAGGAAAAAGATTTTAGGGATTTTTTTTTAGCTTTAATACAAATCCCAATTCCCCTTTAGGTAATATCGATATAGTACTGGATTTTGAATGGTATTGATTTCTATTTTTTCATCCGATTTAAGATAAACATTCTTTCCAAAAGAAGTCATGAGCTGCATGGCTTCATTATTGATCCAGTTTGTATTTAAATCTTTGTATTCAAGTTCCTTGAGTTTTTCTTTCACGGGCAATGTAGCTTTTGTGCCTATAATCCAACCCCACTCTCCCATCGTTAGAATTTGATTGTGCATGGCTGCGGTAGAAAATCCAGCGGCAGTTATTGTTTTATGAATACATTCAAATGCCTTGGTAGCGAAGTAAGGACTTCCTGCTTGGGTAACCACCACACCATTGGGTCGTAATTGTCTTGCACAAAGTTGGTAAAACTCTCGGGTGTAGAGCCTGTTTAAATCCACAGACTTTGGGTCGGGCAGGTCAATGATGATCACATCAAAAAATTGCGCTGTTTTTGTAAGAAAAGTAAACCCGTCTTGGTTAATTACGGTTACCTTTTCGTTGCTCAAAGCATGCTCGTTCAAGTCTGTTAGAATTGAATTGGTACTTGCCAATCTGGTCATTGCAGGGTCTAAGTCAACAATGGTAATGTCTTTTACACTTTTGTGTTTTAACACCTCTCTGGCTGCACAGCCATCACCCCCACCTAAAATCAGCACGTTTTGAGCATGCTTTGCAAGTTTCATTGCAGGGTGCACCAGTGGCTCGTGGTACATATCTTCGTCAATCGAGCTTAGCTGCTGATTTCCGTTTAGGTATAGCCAATGTTCATTTTTCCATTGGGTTAATACAATTCGTTGGTATTTCGATTGTTCGGAGTACACAATTTTATCTTTGTACTTGTGCTGTTCGCCATAGATAATTAAAGGTTCGGCAACAAAAAAACCTGTAATAATTAAGGCGAATACGCCTAAAGACCATCCATAAAACAATTTTTGATTGCGGATTTCTTCTTTGATTACAAACAGCAGTATCAGTGCTACAGAAAAATTCACCAATCCTAGCACAAATGGCGTATAGGTGAGCCCTAAAAATGGCAATCCTATAAATGCAAAAAACACACCGCCAGCAAGGCTTCCCCAATAATCATTTTCAAGTACCGATGAGATGTTTACCTTAAGTGATTCAAAATCTTTGTTAATGCGTATAACCAGTGGAATTTCCAGCCCAATGAGTGTGCCAATAGCAATGCTCAGTGCATAGATAATGAATCCTGTATAGTTGGTATAGCCTGCCGAGGTATATGCCAGTAGCGATGCAAAGGAAACCAATACGGAAAGCAGCAATTCAATAGTGATGAATTTTGCAAGTAAGTTTGAGGTGATGTATTTGCTAAACCTACTGCCCAGCCCCATGGAAAATAGCATCATAGACACGATCATGGTCCACTGAAAAACAGCGTCTCCTAGAAAATAGGTGGCAAGGGTAGAAAGAATGTATTCGGCAACAACTCCAGAAAAACCTGTTGCAAATAGGGCGAGTTTGAGTACTGGAGATTTAAGTTTCAACGTTTTTGGTTATATGCACCAGGTGATTAAAAATGATCCGCCAATGTAGGCAAAGGCTTCTATCAATGCGGCACCGTTGTTAAACTTATTTCCTTGACCAACAATTTCATCGGTAAGTTTTCTTCCAGGAAGTAGAATTTTATCTGCAAAAATTCTGGCAATGGGTAAGAATAAAAACCCAATAGCAATGTTAAAAGAAACGACCGAAAATGTTTCTGTCCATGAAAGAAAGTCATCGCTAATGGCAAAACGAATGATGTTTGCAATGGCTATCATGGCACCTGCAAAACCAATTCCGGCAGCAACATTGTCTTTTTCTATTTCTTTATGAATGCTGTATGGTGTAATGTAGTCATAAACCTTTGAGGTTAAAATCAAAGCAACTTGCCCCAAAGCCCAAAAAATCAACGCAGATTCAATGCCAGCAATGAAACCTGTCGCTTCACCCGAAACGGCACCTAATATGATTAAGCCAGAAGCTATGGAACTAGCAGCTTCTACCACTCCTGCCCCTGCATTCTGATCGCCTATTACCTCTTTACGAACATTGAATTTTCTCAACACAAACAAGTCATTGAGAATTGTAGAAATGTTGAGCAGTAATATGGCAAATACGCCATAGATTCCTATGCTTATCAAATCGTTGATGAGCCCCATAGAAGGGCCAATTAAGGCAGCGCCAATTGCCAAGATCAGCCCTGTGTTATAACCTACATAAGAGAGTGAAAATGCAAAGTTGTCTTTTTCAACCAATTCTTTGTTTACATTGATTTTTTTATGAAAAAGTTGGTAGGTAAATTTTCCTATAAACAAAAGTATGAAGGTTGCAGTAAGGTAGGTTACAGCATTGATTATAATTTGTAGGTATTCATTTTCGAAAATCATAAGCAATTGATAATTAGTTGTTTTTTATTTTCCAAATCCACCACTTCTGGATCTCATTCTCGATTGATTGTATCTAGAAGAAGATCTTTTTACACTAGACCTAGTTGTTGTGCTTCTTTGAACTTTGTTTCTTACCCTAGATTTAAAATCGGAGGTTTTGTTATTCCAACTAGAATTGGGTCTAGCACTTTTATTTTCAGGGCTGTTGGTTCCGTAAGTATTACTACCCGAGCCATAGTATGGTCTGCCCCTATCGTAGTCGCGTCTGGAATCTCCCCAGGTTGAATAACCTACAGGGTTCAATAAACTAAACATGGAACTCATAAAAGCATACTGACCATAAAATTCCCAAAAGCTTGTTCCACTGCTATTTGTTTGCCACTGACCATAACTTTCGTTTCCAACATAGTTAGAAAACCCAGGTGGTGCAGGAGTTTTTTTAAGCACTCCATCTTTTTTGGAGGCAATTTCCATGCCCATGTTGTCAAGATGCTTTTTAAAGAAAAGTTCACTTACTATTTTCCAATCAGTAGTTTTCTGCAGCAAAGTATCCTTTCCTTTCTCAAGGGGTTCGTGTATTACTTTATATTGATGCTTGTACTTTTTATCTCCTTCATCGTAATTCATATCGTTAAGAATGATGGAAAAATTACTGAAGTTGCTGTATTCTTTTATGACTTGATCCAAAGGTTCTTTTTCGAACTTATTCGTAGGTTCGCAGCCTACGTTGCACGAAAACACCATTAGGAATACAAAAGCAGCAAAAAATAATAAACAGCCTTTCTTTTTCAAAGTATATTAGTTTTTTTCTGGCTTTGGAAGTATGTTAGAAATTTGATACTCTTTGATGACATGCCCTTGCGAAGCTTCAAAAGATTTTTCTCCCCACTGCTCTACACACAAGTTAGATTTCTCCTCCTCATCATAGTAGTCCCAAGAGATAAATTCAGTCCAATGTTCTTCTTTGTCTAAGTTTCTAAAATATCCAGGATGCTCGCCATCCAAATAATACTTTTTACCATCCAGACTTAACTCATCGGGTGTTTCTTGATTGTTTGAAATATAATTTCCAAGATCCTTGTCAATCTTTCGAATGCTTACAGGCTTGCTAAACAGTAGTTCAAGCTCATCATCATCTTCTACATGCAGAAAAGCGGTTTCGCTGCCATCGCTTATTTTGTACTCGCGTGTAAAGAAATGATCTCCCCAATCGTATTCATAGGTTTCTTCTACCTTCCAAGTGCGTAAGTCGTACTCAAAAATACAGCCAGTTTCAAGATTTTTGATGGTGAGCACTTTAGGCTCTTCTTTATTGCTGAACAAGTTTTCAAACATCGAAATCATATCTTCAATGAATTGATTAAATTTTTTTATAAATGAAGTAGCCAAATAGTAAGATTAAAATTCCTGTTATTATAGTAAACGCCAAGTTAAATAAAAATATCTTTATCAAAAACCACAGCACAAGTATTTCGACTGCTAAAAAAACCAAAAACTTCATAAATATTTCTAAATTCTAATAAACATTCAAACCGTATTGGTTTTAAATTTTCAGGAGCATATTTTTCTTTTTAAAAAAAGAGAATGCTTATTGCATTCCCATTTTCTTTTTGAGTTCTGCCAAAGCATCCGACCCTCCAGTTGATGAACTATCTTCAAGTACACTGTCGATTTCTTCATCCAAACTTCTGCTTTCATTCGCAATATCTCCGTAAGATTCTGCCAATGCCTCGTCTTGTGCAACTTTATCCTTCATTTTTTCAAGCATAGAAATGGTGCTTGTAGAATCGATTTGAGCCAATTGTTTGTTCAGTTTTTTGGTAGTTGAGCTTACTTTTACCCTTGCTTTGAGTGTTCTTAGCTCATTCTCCCATTTACTGATATTCGTCTTTATCTTGTTTACATTTGCTTGCAATTGCGCTGTTGACTTTTCGTAAGTTTCTAGTTCTTTTTTTCCTCTTGCAGCTTGTCCAATACATTCTTCTTTTTTAGTCAATGCTTCTGACGCAAGTCTATCTGCTTCAGATGGATCAATTGATTTGTCTTGCGCTCTTTTCATGAGCATCATTGCCTTATTTTCATAATCTTTGGCAGCTTCAGTTTGATTTTTAATATCACCCCTCATTCGTATGGTCATCGCTTTTACCTCTGCCAATGCTTGCAGGCTTTGATTGAGATCATTTTTCATGTCTCTAATACCTTGCTCTGTAAGTTTTATTGGATTTTCTAGCTTGTCTACAGCTGAATGTGCTTCTGATTGTCCGATTTTAAATAGTCTTCTTAAAATGCTCATAATTTTGATTTTTAAATGTTTTTTTAATTAATTTTTTGAATACTCGATTAGGCTTGCGGAATACTCGCTTAATAACAGGCTTAAGGAATTGATAGAACTTTCTATTTCGTTGTAATCTAGGTTTTCGATTTGCAAAGTGTCTCTAAAAATTACCCTGGTTCCTGTTTCATCTATCGCAAATGCTCCATGAACAATGTCTCTGTTTTTTATAAGTAAGTTTTTGTAGATTTCGTTTGAATCCTTAGGAATATCTACAATAAACTGCTCGATGATTAATAGTGGTGGTGCACAGCCTATAATTAAATTGCTGATTCCCTCTTCGGAATTATTGATGATTAGCATGCCATCATTTTCATCTTCGCGAGAAATTTCATATCCCATATCTAGGATAAAATTTTTGACTTTCAAGAAATTTTCTTTCATAATCTGTGAATTGAATTTTAGTGTTTATAACATTTTGTTTAAGATTTTTCAATATTACGTTTTTTGACTTAAAAAATACCTAGCGTTATTAAACAAACTACTAATTGTTATATTTGTTAGCAAAAGTAATAAAAAAAATCAAATGCCAAAATATTTGGCAAAAAAAATATTTCAATGTCAGTTATTGGTAAAAATATAAGAAAGGTAAGGGTACTCAATAACTATACGCAAGCTGCTTTTGCAGCGTTATTTGGCGTAAATAGATCGAATATAAGTGCTTATGAAGATGGTAGGGCAAACCCCAAAAATGATTTGTTGCTAAAGATTTGTGCTCATTTCTCTATTTCTGTAGAAAAATTCTCACTAAAGGAGCTCACTGTAAACGAACTTTCAAAGTTTGACGACCATATTGTTGCCGAAAATCAGCAGGCTTTAAAAAACCAAACAACCATTCCTTTTGTGAGTGAGCTAAAAATCAAAGACTATGTTAAAAAGCAGCACAAAGCTGATATAAGATTTCAGCTTCCTAGCTTCAGTTTTCCTTTTAGTGTTCTTGGGGTTGTTCAGGCATTTGAAGTTTCAGCTCATGGCATTGATGAGCTTTCAGACAAATGTATTTTGATTTGCAATGAACTGTCCTTGCATTCACTAGAAGGCAAATCATCGAAAGACCTTTTTGTATTGATTTTAAAAGAGTCATGTAAGGTTGGTTATTTGGATTTCGATGTAGATGAGCGATACCTAAACGCGGGTTCAAATGAACGCAAAACAAAAATATTGAAAGAGGAGGTTGTTGAAGTCTGGAAAGTGGTAGGAGTTTTGAATATGAATGTGCAGTTTTCTTCTATTTATCAAAACCTACAGGTATTGAGTAAAAAGATTTCTGAGATGAGTAAAAAGATTGGTGAATGATATTTCACTTATTTTATAGAATGAATTTCAATATTTTTGCTGTTAATTCTGACTCTTATTAATTTATGTCACTTATTCTAAACCTCGAGACCTCCACTACAAATTGTTCCGTAAGCTTGTCGAAATACGGGGAGGTTTTGCATTACAAATCTATAGACAACGTTGCTTATTCTCATGGAAAGCAACTTCATCAGCTCATCAAATCTATGATGGAGGAAAAAGCTACCGATTTAAAGCACCTAAACGCAGTAGCGGTAAGTTGTGGGCCGGGATCTTATACAGGTCTTAGAATTGGTGTTGCTGCTGCCAAAGGGCTTTGCTTTGCATTGGACATTCCTTTAATTTCTATAGACACACTTACTCTTTTGGCCAATACACATCCTGTTGAGCAAGGACTTAAGATTGCGATGATGGACGCAAGAAGAATGGAAGTGTATTGTCAGGTGTTGGATGCAAAGAATAAGGTTTTAGAGCCATCAAAAGCATTGGTGGTTGACGCTGCTTCTTTTAAGAATATTTTGGATAGCCAGCAGGTAACTTTTATTGGCAGCGGCGCTGAAAAGTGCGAAGCTTTGATCGAGCATTCGAATGCTCGCTTTTTTTCTGGTATTAAACCTTGCGCTCGTTTTATGTCAGCATTGTCTTATGCCAAAGCTTTGGAAAATGAATTTGAGGATTTGGCATATTTTGAGCCTTCTTATCTAAAAGAATTTATGATCATTCCGCCAAAGGCTAAATGACGGTTACTTAATCCTCTATTTTTTCCATGAATCTTTCTCCGTAAACTGGTAAATTAATTAGAATTTTTTTTTAGAATTCTTACTATACTCAAACCACCTAGCTTTTCTGGTTTTTATGATTCTCTTTCTCCCTTTTCCCCCGTTAAAATTTATCAACATAGCTAGGCTATGCTTCAAAATTTCGCCTTGATAAAGAAAAAAATACCACCCCTAAATTCCCCGAAAAGCTAAATGGTTTGAGTATATATAATCGTGATGAAATAGAATGATTCTTATTTTCTATAGATTCGGATAGTAAACATTATAATAAAATTATCATGGAGTATCTGAATAATTCTATAAGTAAAATTTATGAGACACTCCCTTTTTAAATGATAGACTCAAAATCGAATTCACTTGCTTTTATGAATAGTGTCCCTTTGATTCGGATTGTTAATTGAATTCATGTTCCCGTTCCATTCATCATAAAATTGTTGTAGATACCTTAACATAAAATTGTGTCGTTCCTCTGCTATTTGCCTGCCAGCCTTAGTATTCATCTTATCTTTCAATAACAAAAGTTTTTCATAAAAATGATTGATGCTTGGTGATTTGGATTCTTTGTATTCCGATTTACTCATATTCATTTTTGGCAGAATTTCTGGATTATACATAGGTCTATTTTTAAAACCACCGTAATTAAAGCAACGAGCAATTCCTATTGCGCCAATCGCGTCTAGTCTATCAGCATCTTGAACTACATTTAGTTCGGGAGAATTAAAAATTCCTTCAAAATTCCCGCCTTTAAATGAAATGTTTTTGATGATTTGTTCGACATGAGTAATTATTTCTTCTGTGACCTTTTGTTCAATCAAAAAGTTTCGTGCCATCCTTGGGCCTACAGTTTCATCACCGTTATAAAATTTTGAATCTGCAATATCGTGAAGCAATGCACCTAATTCAACTACAAAACTATCAACCTCTTCTAAATTTGCAATCAGAATAGTGTTGTTCCAGACTCTTTGAGCATGAAACCAATCATGTCCACCTTCTGATTTTTCTAAAGTTTTCTTTGCAAATTCAACTGTGTTTGATATTATTTTTAGTTTATTCACTTACTTAATGTGATTTTTTTTGTTATAGTTAAAAAAGTGGTAAAGTAACTTTACACAAGATTAATTTTTTACAAAAAAAATCTTCTAATCTTTTTGAGATATAATTCTTTACTATTGTTGTTATTCAGAATAATAAAGTCAATTTCTTCTTCTTTCTTAATCATATTAAAAAAATCATCCTTGCTAAAAAATCTCTTCATTGCTTCTGCTGGACAGTGAAATGACTTTAAATCTGAGTCGCTATTTTTAAAGTCGTCCAAGTTTTTTCTTTTATTATTCCTGTAGAATCTTTTTTTTATATCTGTTTGAATATAAATAACTAACGATTTTTTTTTAATTTCTCTTGGCATTAGTTCAAAAAAATTGCTATATGATAGATCAACTATATTATCATAGTCAATTCCTCGAGATATTTCAATTATAGCTCTATTTTTTGTATAAAGTTTTGAAATTATTGTTTTAACTGAATATATAAATGGGCTTGAGTCTGTAACAATAAATCCGCCATTATTGGTTTTTATATGATGTTTTTGAAAGCTATCTTTTTCTATATAATCTAATATTTCGATGGAGTCACTTAAAAAATCAACTTCAGACATTTTTTTTTTAGATCACTCAAAGCCAATGTTTTACCTGAAGAAGCTAATCCGCAAAACCAGAGATAGTTATATGCCTTAAAAATCGAATTCAAAAAGAGAAATTAATTATGAATTGTTGTACCAATATAATTTTTTCCTGAAATAATTTTATCTAGATTTTGTAGATTCTTGCCATTTGCAATTATTACTTTTAAATTAATTTCAGATGCTTTTTTAGTGGCGACTGGGTCAAATGGGGTATTCATTCCGGGGGTCCACTCATTACCAACTAGGTTTTGGAGTTCACTCCAAGTCATTGTATTAATTGGCTTGGCATCTTCATTTTTTTTTGGGTCTTTGTCGTAGACTTGATCGATATTCGATAGATTAATAACAATATTACTGCCATAATCTTCAGCTATTAAAGTTGCACAATAATCGGTTGACCATCCGGGTTTCCAACCAACTGATATTACAATTGGAAATTTTATAGCCTCTTTATTAATAATACTATAATCATGGATAAGATGATCGTAGGCAATATCTCTAAAAATGGTTCTCATTAAATGACCATTTAATCTGGTCGAATGGATCCCTAACCAGTCTTTATCAAAATCTTTCAAGCCAACTCCAATTACATTTGTAGCGGCATTTATATAATTTCTTGAAGTTATTCCACCACCACATGTAATAAAAAATTTATTTCCTTCTTTCACTTTTTCCCGAATAAATTTATCAAATTCACATAGAAATTCAATATCTATTCCTTCCGGTGGACATATTAGCGATCCGCCAAGTGAAATGATGTATTTTTTTTTGTCAATATTTATCATTTTACAAATTTTAATTATAGATAATTTTTTTTATTAGCTCTGTTTCTTGTCACCTATTACTGTTTGTTAATTTTATTTGCTAAATGCATACTGGTAGTTTGTCTAGAAATACGTTTTAGTAAATTGATCTAATTAATATCCTGTATACTGACCTCCGGATGCATTTATAGTTGCTCCCGAAATATAATTTGAATCATCAGACACCAAAAACTTTACTATTAAAGCTATTTCTTTTGGATTAGCTATGCGTTTTAATGATGTTTTTGAAGCAATAACATCTCTCTTTTTCTCATCCCAATCATCAATCATATTGGTGTTAATCGCTCCAGGGAATATAGCATTTGAACGAATTCCATATGTGCCAGCTTTCAGCGCTATTGACTTAGTTAAGCCAAGTAGCCCTGCTTTAGAAGCAGAATAATTAGGTTTATTGGAGCCTATAACACCCGCCAAAGATGAAATATTAACAATACTACCTCCCATACTACTATTTTTCATTTTATTTACAGCAAACTGTGATAGAAGAAATGGTGCTTTTAAATTTACTTTCATATCATAGTCCCAGTCTTTTTCTGTTAAATCAAAAATATCTGTTCCGATAGAAATACCAGCATTATTTACAAGAGCTTTTAGGTTCCTCCAATCAATATGTTCTTGAGAATTTAGAATAGTAGTTATTTTATCTTTTCCAAAATCAATCTCAATTACAAAAATTTTGAAATTTGTGTGTTTTTCTAGCTCTTTTTTCAATGTGTTTAACCTGACACGAGAACGACCAACCATTACCAAATCATAATTTGGTGATAACTCCTTACATATAGCAGAGCCTAATCCCCCTGTAGCACCTGTTACTAATACCAACGATTTTTTCATGCTATTTCTTTACTTAAATATGCCTGATCAATAACTTTCATTAAATTTAAATGATGATCCATTTTATTATCACATTCCTCATATGAGCTGTGAATAAAAAAATTTAGAGCCAACGATACTGCTTTTGCACCACTGCTACTACAACCAATTGTTTCTGTATTATCATTATTAAATATTGAAATTTTATCTTTTTCAATATTTAATGTACCCTGATCTCCTCTTATCTCTAGTTTTTCTTCTTTAGGGCCAGAAAGGCAACCTAATTGAAAACAACCGTGAATACCATTATTATGACTCATGAGCAAGCTCGCTGAGTCTTCAACAGAATAGATATATCCTCTTTTGCCGGTATTACTACCTTTAAACACTATGTCCTTTGGTTCTCCAAAATATCGCACAATTACATCTAACAGATGGTAACCCATATCCATAAGTACTCCTCCCCCAGACTTGTTTTTTTTAGACCTCCAACCACTATATATATTTCCATGGGGGATATAGCTCTTTGCGTAGTATTTATACACATTACCAATACTCTTCAGTATTTTATGAGCTTTTGTATATGAGTTATAGTACTCCCTTTTAACTACAGTGTAAAGTTTTACCCTATTTGCTCTAGATGAATCTATGATCAAAGCTGCATCAATCATATTCATGCTTAATGGTTTTTCTTTAAAAACTGCAACTCCTTTATTGAGGGAGTATATTACAATATCTTTATATAGATAGTGAGGTATACAAACTACAACAAAATCTAGAATTGTTTTATCAATTAATTCTTTATAATCATTATAATTTGAAGCTTTAGGGTAGGTTTTTGAAATCTCATTAACCCTTTGTTGATCCTTATCACAAATTGAAACAACTTCAATATCATTTATAATTAGCTGCAAAGCAGGAATGATCTCTGATTGCGTTTGATAACCAAGCCCAATAACACCAACTTTTAATTTTTTTTTCATAAAAAATTGTCTTTTTTAGACTTTGCTGATAGTTTGGATTGATATTTTTTTGTTGCCCAAATATAGTATTAATTTTGATTGATTTTCTGGGGTTTTCATATTTTTTTTAGCTTAGCTATGTTGAGAAATTTACACCTTATGAATTGGAAAATGATTACTATAATTTTTCTGAGAAGCTAATCGGTTTGATTGTTATTTTGTCCTAAATTTATTCATACCACTTGCTGAATTACCTCTTAATTTAGGGTTGAAAAGCCTTTTTGATTTAAAGGCTTTTCAGACCCTGCTCGCTGTAATTCCGCCACTTTGTCAAACAATTCTTAAAATCCTCGGGTGGCTCAACTTCAAACTTCATGAATTTTTTTGTGGTTGGGTGTTCAAATCCTAACGATTTAGCATGCAGTCCTACTCTTGGCATGATCTTAAAACAATTATCTACAAACTGCTTGTATTTGTTAAAAGTGGTGCCCTTTAGAATAGCGTCCCCACCATATCGTTCGTCATTAAACAAAGTATGCCCTACGTGCTTCATGTGTACTCTTATTTGGTGTGTTCTGCCCGTTTCGAGTTTGCATTGAACCATGGTAACGTAGTTAAACCTTTCTAATACTTTGTAATGGGTAATGGCTTTTTTGCCAAACGAGCCGTCTTCAAAAACCGCCATTTGCAGTCGGTTTTTCAAACTTCGCCCTACATTTCCTTCTATTCTTTCTTCTTCATTTTTCACATTTCCCCATACCAAAGCAAGGTAGGTTCTGTCAATACTACGATCGAAAAACTGCTTCGACAAATGTGCCATTGCATAGTCAGTTTTTGCGACTACCAGTAAACCACTTGTTCCTTTGTCTATTCGATGCACCAAGCCAGGTCGCTTGTCTTGGTTCATCGGGAGTTTTTCAAAATGATACAACAAGGCATTTAGTAAAGTGCCTTGATAATTTCCATGCCCTGGGTGTACCACCATGGAGGAAGGTTTATTTACCACTACAAGATCCTCATCCTCATATATAATCTCAATGGGTATGTTTTCTGGTATTAGCAAATATTCATGAGGTGGGTGTGATAAAACGACGCTTACCTCATCCTTTGACTTTACTTTGTAGTTTGATTTTACAGCTATACCATTTACCAATACACCGCCTGCTTTTGCAGCGTGTTGTATTTTGTTTCGTGTGGCATTTTCAATAAAATTCATCAAAAACCGATCTACTCTTAGTGGTTCTTGCCCTTCGCCTGCTTGGTACTTAAAGTGCTCAAACAACTCTTGATTTGCAGGTTCTTCTTTAGTCATTTTCTGATGGTTTTAGGTACCTGGTTCTTCCGTTTCCGTCACCTACAAAAAGGGTTAATTCAGAAGTTTTAGGAAGTTTATCACCAGCGTTAATGCTTTCTTCTTTAAATTGAATATCTCTAACAATATCTAGTGCTATGTCTGGCACAGACTCTTCTATTTGATTAATTTTAAATCCGCGTGCTTCTAGTTCGGAGATTACCCTCCTTTTTGTTTTGCCATAAAATCTTGGTATTTCAATATTTCTATAGCCCCAAGCGTTTATATTCAGATAGATCTTCCTGTTTTCTTTTACAAAATCACCAGCTTTTGGATTCTGACCTGTCACTGATTTTTTTGGAAAATCGGGTTTATAGATTGTTGAATCTGTAATTGCAGACCTTAAATTCAATTTTTTTAATATTGTTTCTGCTTCTTGCAAGCTTTTTTTAGAAAGACTTGGTACTTCTATTTTTTGACCATGGTTGGTGTATGAGCTGAGTGATTTAATAGTTAAAAAAACTAGTATTGCACTAACTACGCCTAATATAAACAGGTTGAGTATAAAAGTTTTTGAGTAAAAAAAGCGAATAAATTTTTTATTTAAAAATGCTTTGAGTTTTTTTTTAATGTTTTCCGTTTTCATATATCGTATTCTTTTTTTAAAGCTATAAACTTTTACCGGTACAAGGTTTAATGAAATTGTTCCACGTGGAACATTACCTCCCCATATGAACTAGCAATACTGAAATATCACTTGGAGAAACTCCGCTTATTCTGCTTGCTTGGCCAATTGATGAGGGTTTGATTTTTGTGAGTTTCTGTCGTGCCTCTATAGACAAAGAGGAAATGTTAGTGTAATTAAAGCTATTGGGAATAATAATATTCTCTAGTCTTGTGATTTTTTCAACTTGCTTTTCTTCTTTACTAATATATCCTGCATATTTCAAATCAATATTTGCTTGTTCAAGAATTGCAGCATCTATTTGATTTTCCTTGATGTAATTTGCAATCTCAGTCAACTCACAAATCTTATAAATATCTAGTTCTGGTCTGGCAGCAATTTTGTATACTTTTTGTTGTTGTTTAATTTCTTTTGAATCATGCTTAGCGAGAATCGTATTTATAGAGACAGGCTTTACACTTAGATTTTTTAAATAGTCAATTAACTTTTCGGTTTTTGAAATCTTTGATGTAGCAGCTTCGTAACGTTCGATGCTCGCTAGCCCTAGTTCATACCCTTTCTTTGTCAGCCTCATATCTGCATTGTCTTGACGCAGTGTCGTCCTGAATTCTGCTCTTGACGTGAACATTCTGTAGGGTTCGTCTGTCCCTTTTGTAATCAAATCATCGATGAGTACGCCAATATATGCTTCACTTCTTTTTAGTGTAAATGGCTCAGCATCTTTTGCCTTTAGTGCGGCATTTATTCCTGCCATCAATCCTTGGCAAGCTGCTTCTTCATAGCCAGTAGTTCCATTTATTTGCCCCGCAAAAAATAAATTCTTTATTGGCTTTGTCTCTAATGTATTGGTTAATTGAGTGGGTTGAAAAAAGTCATATTCAATAGCGTAGCCATACCTAAGTACTTTTGCATCCTCCAACCCTTTCACCATCCTCAGCGCTTTATCCTGAACATCTATAGGTAGAGAGGTTGAAAATCCGTTTAGGTACACTTCGTAAGTATCCCAACCTTCTGGTTCTATAAAGATTTGATGTCTGTCTTTACTTGCAAACCTATCAATTTTATCTTCTATAGATGGGCAATATCGTGGTCCAATACTTTGTATTCGTCCATTAAACATGGGCGACCTGTCAAAACCAGTTCTAAGCATGTCATGTACATTATTTGAAGTATAAGTCATGTAGCACGATAGCTGTTTTTTCAATGGTTGGGTTTCCGATGAATATGAAAATTTTTCAGGATTTTCATCTCCTGGGTGTTCTATTGTTTTTGAATAATCAATATATCTTCCATCCAGTCTTGGTGGCGTACCTGTCTTCATTCTTCCTGCAGTGAATCCGTGCTGAAGCAATTGTTCGGTAATCCCTGTTGAGGGCCTGTCTCCTGCCCTACCTGCTCCGTAGGATTTCTCTCCTACATGAATCAAACCATTTAAAAATGTTCCTGCAGTAATCACTACCGTTTTAGAACGTATCTCTAACCCTAGAGCGGTTCTTACCCCCTGAATAGACCCATTTTCAATAATCAGTCCATTCACCATTTCTTGATAGAAATGCAGGTTTTTAATATCTTCTAACGCTTTTCGCCATTCTTCTGAAAATCTAAAGCGATCGCTTTGCGCTCGTGGGCTCCACATTGCTGGACCTTTGGATTTGTTCAGCATTTTAAACTGCACTGCTGTTTTATCCGTGATAATTCCGCTGAGTCCACCCAGTGCATCAATTTCTCTTAAAATCTGACCTTTGGCAATTCCTCCCATTGCTGGGTTGCAACTCATTTGAGCGGTTTGCTGCAGGTTCATGGTTACTAACAATGTTTTAGCACCAAGTTTTGCTGCCGCTGCTGCTGCTTCACATCCAGCATGCCCAGCCCCAACAACAATTACATCGTAGGTGGTGTTAATATCCATTATAAATATGTTTCACGTGGAACATTCGTTGAAAAGTTTTAAGCATTTATCTTCCTCTTTTCGCATCTGCGATTTCGAGATTTCTGTTTTGTCATCAAATCCCATACAATGTAGTAGTCCGTGTACCATCACACGCATTAGCTCGCGATCAAAGGTTACCTTAAACAACGTTGCATTGTGTTTTATTCTTTCTACAGAGATAAAAAGATCTGCACATACGCTTTTAGACTCCGTATAATCAAAGGTGATGATGTCAGTTAGTGTATCGTGACTTAGGTGGTTTTTATTTAGATCAAGAAGGTATTCTTCGTTGCAAAAGATGTAGCTAACTTCTGAAATCTTATAACCATAAAACTCAATACAAGCGGTTAACCAAGAAGAAAACACTTCTTCATTATCGATTTTGAATTCGGTTAAATAGTTGTAAAGAATCATTGATTGTTAAACAAAATCAAAAAGAGGAATACACAAAAAAACTTCTTATTAGAATCCCTATAGGCAATTTTAGAAAAATCTATAGGAAGTTAGGTTTGCTAATCTTGAAGTGCAAAAACACGTTTTAGAAGATCAGTAGATCTATTACTAGCCTTGCCTCTAATTTCTAGTTCTTCTTGCTCAATTACGGTAAATACACCTTTTAGTGCTTCATTGGTTACGTAATTTGTAAGATCTGGATTCACCTTGTTAAATACCAGGGGAATGCTGTTGTACTTTGTAATTAAATCAGTCCAAACCTTTTCTGCCCCTACTTTGCCTAGTGAGTTTTGAATGATTGGTTCAAATTTTGCAGTAAGTGCATTTGCAGTTTTGCTTCTTAAAAAATCTGTAGCTGCGTCTTTGTTTCCCATCAAAATACCACGGGCATCGTTGAAGGTCATTCCTTTTACAGCGTCTACAAAAATTGGAATAGACTCATTCACAGCATCTTCAGCAGCTCTGTTTAATAGCTTTAAACCCTCATCGGCAAGTGGCGCTAAACCAATTTTTCTAAGTGTATTATCCACCACTTGCAGCTCCTCTGGAAGCATGATTTTTACCAGTTCATTGTTAAAAAAACCATTGGTAGCGCCTAACGCGTTTACTTTCTTGTCGATTCCCTGATTCAGAGCGTCTTTCAGACCGAAAGCAACCTGATCGTCCGTTAAAATCATTGCATTTGCAACTTGTTGTAATTCGGCACACCCAATCATTAATAATGAAAAGAGTGCTAAAAATAGATGTTTGATCATTTTAAAAAGATTTTAAAAAATTATTTTTTATTTACCAATCGTCCTGCGGCTTTTACAATCGCAGCAGCATTGATTTTATATTTATCCATCAACTCATCGGGAGTTCCACTTTCGCCAAAGCTGTCATTCACCGCAACAAATTCTTGAGGGGTAGGATGGTGTTGGCTTAGCAAGCTTGCAACGCTTTCGCCCAATCCTCCCATAATGTTATGTTCTTCTGCGGTAACAATTTTCCCTGTCTTTCTTACAGAAGATAAAATTGCTTCGCTATCCAA
>Ga0307934_1000017_pt1 | contig 118797 bp, 90 predicted proteins | sample OrgLakmetageno90_FD_201838 | JGI IMG/M metagenome (GOLD analysis project Ga0307934, IMG submission 201838) | Saline water microbial communities from Organic Lake, Antarctica - #90 | ecosystem: Environmental > Aquatic > Non-marine Saline and Alkaline > Saline | place: Antarctica: Organic Lake...
GAATGATGATCAAGCTGGAAGTCAGTATTATCTTCGAGGAAGTAGTGTGAGTGCATGATGAATAAATGTTGTAGAAGCAATTGAAATTGCTGAGAATACACCATTATCATCAGATGTTTATGTTGTTATTAGCGATACGTGAATAGATCCAAATCATCCTGATCTAAGTCCAAAATTAGCTAATTCTTCCTCAGCATGAAGTCATGGAACCCATGTAGCCTGAATTGCTGCAGCTGTAGCAAATAATTCGATATGAGTAGCCGGAGTTGCTTGAGATCAGTCAAATGTCTATCTCTTAAATTCGTTTGGTGTTATTGCTAATGCAAAAACTACTTTGTGAAATAGATTATGAATTGTTAATACTTCATGGTACTATTCTGCTTGAGCAAATAACCCAACTCCTGTGCCAATGCCTCAAAATGAGAAACTAGCAGTAGATGCTTTAGTAGCGGCAGGGAATGTTGTGGTTACCTCTGCAGGTAATTCTAATACAAACTCAACAAATACATTTTATCCTTGTGCTTATGAGCCAGTGGTATGTATCTGATCTACAACATCCTCAAATTGAGCATCTTATTTCTCTAATTATGGTAATTCTTTAGACTTTTCAGCTCCTGGTTCTGACATTTTGAGTACCTGTATATGATGATGATATTGTTATAAAGATGGTACCTCTATGTCATCTCCAGCAGCTGCTTGAGCTATAGCATTTCTTATGTCTATCTGAGCTTCATGATCAGAAGCTGTAAGTTCTCTAGCAAGTACAGCTGTATCGGTGAATACTTCAAAAGATATGTGAGCATGACGTATAGATCTGTGTAATGCAACTGCCGCATATCTATGACTTAGTTCAAGTGTATGCACATGATCACTTCAACCTAATCCATGAGGATGAAATGGGTATGGAATTTGTATTGATGAACCATGAGTAAATGAAATCTGTGACAATAACCAAGATGATGATGGCGATGGAGATACTGATTGCTATGATAGTGATTGTTCGTGATTACCAATTTGTCAACCACCTACAGAAATCTGTGATAATAATATAGACGATACAGGAAACTGATTTATAGATTCTGATTGGACAAGTATAGATTATAATGATGATGGAATTGTTGATAATGCAGATACTGCTGTACTTACTGATTGACTTAATAATCAATTATTTACCTGTCCATCGTGAAAAATATGTGATCTAGATGGAAATGGTGTGTTTCAAGAAAGAGATAAATGGTATCACAATTCTATTCAATTAAGATTGGTAAATGGACAGCTTTGACTGCTTGATATTTGTGGAGACAATATAGATAATGAATGTGATGGTCAAGTTGATGAATGATGTCCTCATTGGTATACGAGTCTTGATTATGGAAATAATTTCTTGATTTATAATGATGAGGTGACAAGACTTCAGGATGTAGTAGATGGTATTACTCCTGAATCTCAGTTGTGTTATAGAGGACGTATCTGTGATATAAACGCAGATGGTGAAATTGATGCTATTGATGTTGCTTTATTACAACAAGCAGTTGATACTGCTGATATAGATGTATGTAATGATGAGGTTGATAATGATCAAGACCCATGAACTTCTGATGTATGTATTCTTCCTTTCCTATATGATAGCATAGACTACGTGAATAATGATATTATAGATGGAGCTGATAGTGATGTATTTGATGCTGTATTTGTTGGTAGTCAAGATTGTCCAAGCGGTAAGATATGTGACATAAATGCTGATCGATCTATTGACTCAGTTGATAGAGCATTTCTCCAAAATATTATTGTGTTTGATGGGACTCCAGAAATATGTTATGATTTGGTAGATAATGATGAAGATCCTGCGACATCGGACATTTGCCCTTCTGATATTTATGCTGCAGTAGACTATAATACTGATGGTGTACTAGATATAAATGATGTTAGTCTCTTATATGGTATTATAGAAAACCAGATATGTCCAACATGATTTATATGCGATATAAATGCTGACTCATTTATTGATTTGCTAGATTGGCAATTTATAGATACTTACATTACTTCCCAAACAGATTTTGAAATTTGTTATGATACATATGATACAGATAAGGATTGATTTATAGATGCTACTTGTTGAACTCCGTGAATAGATAGTGATGGAGATGGTGTACAAAATAGTGTGGATTTATGTCCAAATACTCCTGCATGAAGTTCAGTAAATCCAATTTACGGTTGTTTAGATGATGATGGTGATGGTTATTTTCCTGACATTGTTCCATCCCAAGATTCTGATGATACAAATCCGTGTATTCCAGACCCTACACATCCAAATTGTACAAATTTTGATTTAGATAATGACGGAGTAGTATATATTGACGATCTTTGTAGAAACTCGCTTTCTTGAATACCAGTAGACACTGACTGATGTCAAGATTTAGATTTTGATGACTATCATCCAGATGCAAATTGAGGTAGCTCAGCATGGTACTGGGATCAAGATGATAATGATTCTTGTGTTCCTGATAATTCTTGACCAAATTGTTGATGACAAACTTCTTCTGTATTCATAGTGAATGAATTGCTTGCTGCATATGAGACATGACCAACCTATCTGGAACAATGATTTCAAACAGCATCATTTATACCTGGAGCAGATTATATTGTCGAAGAAGCTTTAGATCCATGGCTTGCATGAGAGTGGTTTGTGAGAATTTCGTCTTCAACTGAAGAACATACGCCTCACCAATATCTCTCTGCCTTTGATGTCTCACAAACATCTTTGGATGAATTTTCTTTATCTATAGAAAACACTCCTGTTACGTTTGATGAGAGTAGGCCTGTAGGTGTGAGATTATTACAAACGAGTATCAATGATACATTATCAAATTTTGTTGAAGATGTTCCAGCGCTTGAAAAAATAGAACCATTGTTTGATGAAAACGCATGATATACTGAGTTTGCTACTCTAGATAATGGAAATCCTGATTTATTGTATAATACCTACCGTATTACTTTTGATAAAGATGCAGCAGAGTATGATGAATCTATGGTTCAAATGTATTTGGCATGATTGATTGGAGATAGTGATACAGCATATTATGAACAAATACCAAAAATGAAAACATTCCAATCTGGAACAAACGATCCAAGAAACTCAGATATGCGATATCTATGAAAAACCTTGACCTATGATGCATGGGATGCTGGAGCAGTGGGAGATCAAAGCGTTATTGTTGCTGTAGTTGACGATGGATTTTGGTGACCACATCCTGATACAGAAGCTAATGTAGTTGCAACCTTCAATGCTAATCCATATTATACAGATGCTTATGCTAAGTCATGTGACCATGGAACCCATACGGCTTGAAGTGTAGCTGCTGTCACAGATAATAATCTTGGAGTATCAGCTATTTCCAGAAATATATGACTTATGTTAGTTGCTGGATGAGTAGGTTGTTGAGATTTAACTTATTGATATGCTTGAGTCCAAACTGCAATTGACAATGGGGCTGATGTAGTGAGTATGTCTTGGGGTGGATGATGATTTAGTCAAACATACCAAAATCTATTCGATAGTCATTCTGATGTCTTGTTTATTGCAGCAGCAGGAAACTCAAATACTGCTAGAAAGAATTATCCATCGTGATATGAAAATGTCTTTGCTGTTGCTTCTACGACTAGCTCCGACCAAAGATCAAATTTCTCTAATCATGGAAATTGGGTTGATGTATGAGCTCCATGATCAGATATTTTGTCTACATGGCCAAATAGTCGTTATGAAAAAATTTCTGGGACTTCAATGGCTACACCTATTGTCTCAAGTCTAGCATGACTGATGCTATCTAATTGATGAAATAAAACTGAAATTTTAGATATTATTAAAAATACTGCAGCTAGAGTTGCTGATACATGATGGCATCCTGGAACACGTATAGATGTATGTGAAGCTATGAATGTATGAACCAGTATTTCTTGTACGTCTTCATGGGCATGAGAAAGATGACCAAATGATTATGTGACTCCTCCAAGTGATCAATCAGGATGATGATGTGGTAGTTGATGAGGTCAGTGTTGATGATGAGGTTGATGATGAGGTTGATGATGAGGTTGATGATGAGGTTGAGATCATTGATCACCAGAAATACTATGTGGAAATCTTGTATGTGATTTTGTAGAATGAGAAAATCCTGATACCTGCCGAAGAGATTGTGGATGTGGAAATGGAATTGTAAATACATTATGGGAAACGTGTGATGATCGATGAACGGTAAATTGAGATGGGTGTGATAGTGAGTGTCAGCTTGAAGAGTCAGCTCAGCCAGCAACCTGTGGTGATGGAATTTGCAAAATTTGAGAAGAAACCAATGAAACATGTTGGTTAGATTGTTGATGTGGAAATAATATCGTGAATCCTGCCTGGGAAGTGTGTGATGATGGAAATAATGATTCTGGTGACTGATGTTCTGATCAGTGTATGTTAGAGTGAGAATGAAGTATTTGTGTGTATCCTCCTGGTTCACCACCTCCGGGAAATATTCCAGATCCAGATGATCCAGGTGATGAACCTGTCGATCCAAACTCATGTGAAAGTAGATTAACATTTTGTCTTTCTGATTACTGTACCAACTACAGTCAGTCACTAGACGCGTGTTACACCCAATGTTGTTTATTGCACGAGGAGTGTAGTGATAGTTTTCCATTGTGTGATTATGAGCCGCCTGTTCCACCTCCACCACCAGAACCTATAGAATGTAGTTATACTTGTTTTGGAAATTCGACATTTGCAGGTAGATGATGTAGTGAGCTAGCAGCAGTAAGTAATCAATGTGGAGGAGGAGCTTGTGCATGATTATGTTCTGCAAGTCAAACTGCATGTTATAGTTCATCAGCGTGTCCTTCGTGAGAGTATTGTGATACGATTGTACAAAATACTACGGTTGCTCCAGTTTCTTGTAGTGTGTGATGATGAGAATCTACTCCACCAATTTCTCCAGGAGATCCTGTTCCACAACCAATACCATGAAATCCAATACCTCAGCCGACACCTTGAGAACCAATTCCACAACCAATACCTGGACCAATAATCCCAATTACTCCGCCAGCTAACCCAAATGATCCTAGTCTTCCACCATGAGTTCCACTACCAATAGATCCATCAGATCCTTTGGCACCAATAGATCCTTTTGATCCTGGATATGATTGACCACTAAAACCAATCAATCCACAGAATCCATTCGAACCAGCGTTACCAATACCTGGCGAATGACCAATAGTCGACCCTAGTCTTCCAATCACACCTTCCCCAACACCTCCTGAAGATCCAGATGATCCAGATAACGAACATGGAGCAGGAGATCAGATTGATTATTATGCTCGTTTGGCTCAAGCTATTAAAACTAAGGAATCGTTTTGCTCATATACTGATGAGGAATATGAAAAAATTGATTTTAAAGATTTAGTTAGATCACCAGAAAGATCTTCAATTATGGCTTTGAGACACTTTTGTGTGGTTAAGTGAAGATGAGAATCTCTAGATGCATACGAGCCAAACACGAGAATTTCTAGAGCAGAGTTTATAAAAATGTTGGCTAAAGTATATTATATTGGTCAATGAGTAGAACTGTTTGATGAAGACACACCGTATGAAGGTGAACAATTATATACTGATGTGGCAAACGATCATTGGTCCGCTAAATATATCTCTTTAGCTAAGGAAAGGTGATGGATGCAGCCTTTAGAAGAATGAACTCTGTTGAGTAATTTTATTTCTCCAAATAAATCTATCACCAAAGAGGAAGTGGTAGAAATCTTAAACTTATTAGATATTTGAGAGCCACTTTCTTCATCTGCACTTGAAGATCTTCTGGGAAATGCTATGTATCCAACGAGAGCTAAAGTTTGACATACATTGGTAAAGAAGTTCTTGTTGATCTTTATAGATTACTTTTATATGCAGGAAAATAATATTTCGTATTACTCTTCATTAGCTCAATCTTTGCAGTGACGTACTTCAAAAGAACAGCTAGAAATGATAGAGGGGGCGATAGATGACCTGAGTGAAATGAATGAAAACGAAATGATTTCAACTTCATGACAATATCCATTCTGGATACAAAGTTTCTTGAAGAAGATAATTAACAAATAAATAATACTACGAAAGAGTCAGATCACTAGATCTGACTTTTTTATATGCGATATATTTTTAATTTATTTTATTTACTATAAGTCAATAGTTTCTGTATGGTATTTCAGATTATTTTTGACTTCTTTTACTGATAGATCTATACTAATATTGACCTCTTTAGATTAGCAACTATTTTGTCGATGCAACGATTTCAAAAATATGGTCTTATGTTACTAACATTTTTCAGCGGCTCATTATGTATCATAATGCTATCATTTTCTTTGTATAATCAAAGAAGTATTTCTAGTGATCTAGCATCATTTCAAGGTAATACACTATTTAGAACTCAGTCAACAGAGGAAGAGCCAACAGAAGAAGAGCCAACAGAAGAAGAGCCAACAGAGGAAGAGCCAACAGAAGAAGAGCCAACAGAAGAAGAGCCAACAGAAGAAGAGCCAACAGAAGAAGAACCAATAGAGGAAGAACCAGTAGAAAATATTGAAGCTATGTCAATGACTACGTTTGCAGCGGAGTGATTTAAGGTAACTATTGAACCGGATGTATTTACAGCAGCAGTTCTTGTAGATATAAATATAGAGGCGGTAAATACCTCATGAAATATTGATACTGCGTATATATGAGATTTATTAATGGAAATTGAATGATTTTCATATCCAGATCCAAACATTGTACTTCCTAGTAGTGGCACAACTACTATAAATAGTACAGATCAATGAGTTAAATATTTTCCACAATGATTGACAGTGAATACCCCAGGCATATATACATTTGTAGTATCTGATGTGTTTGATCCTACTATTATAGGTGATTTTACTTTTGAAGTGCTAGCAGCTACTAGTGGATGAGTCGATACTGATGGTGACGGACTTACTGACCAGGAAGAAGATGCTTTATGAACGGATCCTGATTTGCAGGATACTGACCTAGATGGATTAGACGATGGAGATGAGATTCTTGCAGGAACTGATCCTTTGGATCCTGATTCCGATGATGATGGTATGTGTGATGGTGGTTTGGAAGTTGTTGGTATATGTTCTATATGACCAGATCCAGCACCAAATAATCCTGCTATACCTATGAATGTAGGAGGTGTTTTATTGGATTGTGGAATAGCTGAAGTATATGGAAACTGAGATGGATCGTGAGTAACAGAGACATATCCATGATTGTGTGCTGATGATGATGCAATAGTAATAAATTTTGAGTATTTTCCATTGAGTCACACGTGGTGATGGTGATGTTCCGATGATGATGGAAATAGTAATGGATGTACAGCAAATGAATTATGGTGTGGTGATAACAATGCATCAAATGGTGAAGTGTGTGATGGTAGTGACTTATGAACATGTTGACCTACACAGACATGTAATGGATGTATATGTGAGGATATTCAATATCCAGGTACCTGTGGGGAAAGAGATGACGAAATACTTTATACGTTCACTCCAAATGAGTTAGCTCTTATTCCTGAATCTACTTGATTATGTTCAGATGACGAGTTGGTTGTAGATTTTTGATATGATGACGATGATAATGTATGGGTACGAAAATGCCAATGAGCATGATGAAATAGTCCTGAATGTAGTGTCGCTGCAGAACGATGTGGAGATGGAGCTATAAATGGAACAGAGGTATGTGATGGACAGGATGATGTATGTTGAGAGGGAGGAGAGTGTACACCACTTTGTGTATGTCTTCAAAATACTATTTCAGGATCTTGTGGTGATAAATTTTGAGAATATATTTATGACAATTCATGATATTGAGCTGGACTGAGTTCATTGGATTTATGATTGTGTACGTACTGAAGAATTGAAGGATTTGAATACGATGAAGAAGCACATATTTGGACGTGGAACTGTAAATGAGTTGGTTGAGCAGAGGATTGACTTTGTTATGCGCAGCAAGAACGATGTGGAGATGGAATTACTAATGCACAAGAACAGTGTGATGATGGTAATACAGCAGATGGTGATGGATGTTCTCAGTATTGTACTGCAGAATCACTGTGAGCGTTAGCTCCAGCAAGAAAAGAATGATGTGGAAATGCTATCAATGATCTTGATGAACAATGTGACGATGGAAATTTGGTAGATGGAGACGGGTGTGACCGTACATGTAAAATCGAAGATAATCGAAGATGTACTTTAACTTCACCTTCACAGTGTGGAACATTGGAATGTTTCAAACATGGAGAGCGATATACACAACACAATATTTATGGACAATGTTGTGGTGGATTAGAGTGACTTCCATTTGAGCATATTCCTGAAAAGTTGATCACTAGATGAGTGCAAATGACTGTATGTTATGATAAAGAGATAGATACTCCGTATTGTCTTCCGTTTGCTCCAACGCCATGATGGTATGCATTCAAGGATAAAGATGTAGAAAAGAAATCACTATTATTAAAGGATAGTTGTGTGGATGTATATAAAGACTACTATAAATTGGTAAACGACTTATTGAATAAGCAGCATTCATATTGTCAGTATACTGATGAAGACTATGATCGTATTGATTTTAATGATATAGATACAAGTCGTAAATCATCAGCAATCGAAGCATTGGTAGAGCATTGTATCGTGAAATGACCAGGTGATCGTTACACTCGTTTTCGACCAGATAAAAATATCAATAGAGCTGAGTTTGTAAAAATTCTTATCAAGACTATGTATATTGGTCAAGAATATGATGTACAACGTGAAAATACTCCATACCTCTGAGACACCTACTTTACTGATATTTCTAGGGATTTCCGATGAGCTCAATATATAGCTAAAGCTTACGAACTATGATTATTAGATAGAATGTTTCCTTATGGGGGAGAAAATTTTATGCCATATAAATCCATGACAACGCAAGAAGTAATTGCAGTTATGAAGGATATTGACCTCTGACAAGCGATAGCTCCAGAGACAGTTCAAGAGTTATTTTTAGGAAGAAAAAACCCAACGAGAGGAGACATAGCGATGTTGATGGTGACCAAGTGGAGAACAACATTTAGAGATTATCTTCTTCTTCAATGACAGAATGAATCGTTTCTTGGTGATTTACTGAAGCAGCTCAAGTGACAACACTTTGCTGAACAATATCGTATTATTGTAGAGGAAATATACACTTTGGATCGTAAAAATGAACATTTCGCTGCAGAGGTATTGAATCCATGACAATATCTTTTAGGGGAATACCTTAAGTGAATTGCTAAATAAATATAATCATATCTATAACTGTCAACAAGAAATTCTCTATTTTATAGAGATTTTTTTGTTTGTTACATATTCTATGTATATTTATACTAGTGTAGATTATATTTAACCTATTATCCCATATTGTTATGGAATATACATGAAAATGATTACCAAAAGATGATACATTGCAGAAAAAGCCTGCAATTACATTTTCTTTGATTAAAAAATATACAACAAAAAAATTACGTTTATTAACTTGAAATAAACGTGCAGGTATTGTAATAATTACTGTTTTAGTGGCCCTGTGAGGTATTGTTGCATGACGAACTATATTGCCAGAAAAAAATCGTAGTGATCTAGTTTCTAAAGTAACGACTGTTTTATGACTACAAACTGATACATTAAGTTTTCTTACGCAGTCTAGTCCTATTGCATATGCAGATAATCTTTGGATTTGTAGATCAACTGGTATGTGGCATAGCTATTCACCAACATTACTTACCAGTTTGCCTTCGCGGTATAATGATAATATTCAATATTATATATGAAGTGTTGTGATGTGGTGAGTAGCATGATGAAATACTCCACCTCCTCATCATAACTGTAATCCTACAGCTGTTCCTGGTGGAATGTGTCAACAGTATCTATGTGTGCCTAGTAATATAAATTTACCTACCCCTATACCAAATCAACCAATTCAGTGATCTGGACTTTGTCCTCAGTGAGCAAGTATTTGAGATACATGTCAATTACCTTCCTCTTCACAATATGCTCAATGAGTTTGTATATGAGTAACTCCTCAGTGACAGTTGTGTAAAGTTACAAACTCACCAACCTGTATGTGAATAAATACATCTTGTGGCTCACCGAATGATATATGATGTTCAGATGGACAAAGAGAATGATTTATGGATACAGTAGATCATCCAAATATTGCAGGGTGTTTCTGATGACGAACAAAACCTTGACTAGATACTCCTGATGAATGTGATAATATGGCTTGAGATGACTCAGGAAATCCTTCATGAGATTCTTGTGCTGCAGAAGATTTGTGTGCTGATGGTTGGGATATTTGTGATCAGCAAGAAATGATCGCGATAGGTGAAACATGCGATGATGCATGAATTGGTTTTTTTGTTAGTAAAGCAAGTTGACCTGATACTGCAACTTGTAACTATACGGATAAAGAAGATGTATTTGGGTGTGGTACTATATGAACACCTGCTCATGGATCTTGTAATCCAATTGATAGATTTGCAGAAGATGCATGTTCAGCAGTACCATGATTGGTATGTCAATGAAACTATGAATATAATATAATTACAAATACAGATTATGTAAGAAATGGAGTAGTGTGTTGCCGTTCTGGTTGAACAACACCGCCACCAACAAATGGATGTGGATCTCGTCACTTAGGTACTTACTATGATGGGACCTTATTACAAAATGATCCAGATCTGTGTGAACAGGGAACTATTATTCCTGGATCTTGGACTCCAGCCAGTCCACCTGATGGTTGGGAATGGCAGTGTACCTGAACATCATGACCTATTGTTTCTCCTACTCCAGTGCAGCCAGTAGATTGTGAAGCTAACGTTGCTTACTGTGGTGATGGTCAAAAAAATGGACCAGAAGAATGCGATTTCAATAATCCAGGTACTCCAAACTGTACTGATCAATGTACATTCTCAGCATGTGGTAATGGAGAAATTGAATATGGAGAAGAATGTGACGATGGATGAACTGATGATGGAGATGGATGTTCTTCAGAATGTAAAGTTGAATGACCTGATGAATGTGTTGTAGAAAACCTCAGAATGAAATGAGCTTTAGAAATAGAAAATGGAGAAGAATTTGTCCATCGAAAATATGAACAATCTAATAGTAATGCTTATTGAGAGTTTAGAATTGATAATGTGCCAACAAATTTGGATTGTGACGGAATGAGAGATCTTGTAGCTAGAGCATACTGTGCTGACACTTATGATAGTCAATACTTCGATGCTAGTAACTTAACATATACATCGCAAAGTTGTACCTTATGATCTAATACTTCAGATTGGGAACTTGAAATGCAGTGATTTATAAGATGTTGTGATGATGGTGTATGTGATGATGATGCCAATGGAACACCACCTGACCCTGAGACTCAGACGTGTAGTTATCCATATGCATGACCATCAGATAGCTTTGATTGGTGTAAAGAATGAATACAGGTATGTGATGATAATGAGTTTGGTACTTGTATGAGCTTAGCTGCACATCTATGAACAACAGAAATATGTGGAAATGGATTAGATGATGATTGTGACGGAGAAGTAGATGAATCTTGAATACTTCGGTATGAAGATAGCGATGGTGATGGATATGGTAATCCAAATACAGTTATAAATGCTTGTGATCAGCCTGATGATTATGTTGATAATGGAGATGATTGTAACGATGATAATGGAAATATTAATCCATGAGCTGCAGATGTCTGTGCAGATTGAATAGATCAAGACTGTTCAGGTGCTGATAGCACAAATAGCTGTACAAATCCTGAAATTACTTGCTATGAAGATACGGATGATGATGGATATGGAGCATGACCATGAACTATATTTGATGCTGATGTATGTCCAGATGGACGGGTGACAAACAATACTGACTGTGATGATTCTACTACTGGAGCTGATGTACACACATATATTACGTGTCAACAACTGTCTTCTACAGATGCATGTGAGGATGTACAAGTATGTGCATTGACTTGTCCAGACCTACCAATAGAGTGAAGTGATACTACCTGTAATGATGGAATAGATAATGATTGTGATGGATATGCTGATACCGAAGATAACGAGTGTAATGCATGTCAGTGATCAATACCTGATTATGCTATAGCGTGTTCAAATGATTGAGCATATGTATGAATTTCTACAAAATATCGAGCACATAGTACTTGATGTAGTGCTGATGTATGTGAATTTGTCTGTAATACAAATTATGAGCGAGTTAATGGTGCTTGTGTGCCTATAGATGATTCATGTGAAGAAATTTATTGTCCAAATCCGGGTGATCCTGGAGAAAACTGTGAATTAGTTCCCGCAGAAGTTGATAACAACGGTTGTACTATAGAATGTGCTACCATTGTGTGTGATTGTGAAGATGTTGATAACGATTACATTTGTGATGATGAAGATGATTGTATTGATATTGATCAAGATGGAGTGTGTGATGATACAGATTGTGATGATACAGATGGAGAAATCTATCCATGAGCAGATGAGGTATGTGATGATACTGAAGATAATGACTGTGATGGTGACACTGATGAGGACGATAGTGAGTGTGAAGAAGAACATAATTCATGATGAAACAATACTTGAGGAGATAACTTTTGTGGAGATGGAAGAATAAGAAGTACAGAAGAATGTGATGATGGAAATAGTCGTTCTGGTGATGGATGTAGTTCTAATTGTAGGATTGAAGATGATGACTACTATGATGACAATGATGATCAAAACACAAAAGAAGTGTTTGCAGATTATCTTTCAGATGCATTAAATAGATTGGAAAAAGCGTGTGATTATGACGATTATAACTATCAGGATATTATGTTCCGTGATGTAGAATGGGATCCTGATAATGAAGCAGTAAATACACTCTTGGCGTATTGTATTGTGAAGTGATACGATCGTACCAGAAATACAAAATATCATACTGATGCTGCAACATCTAAAGCTGAAGCTATAAAAGTTTTATCGAAACTGGATGCTATGTGATATAGTGTACCATTTGATGAAAAATGATATGTTCGTGGTAGCTTGCCATATAAAGATATGAAACCAAATGCTTGGTATACAACATATGTTATGTATGCACATGCAGAATGACTTCTTGAAGGAATTGGTAATAATAAACTTATATGAACTGAGTTGAAGGCATTGACTCCAATTAAAAAGTCTGAAATGAGAGAGTTGCTTAGAAATGCATGAGTAGAAAAGGAATATCGTGAATTAAGTTGATTTGGCCAATATATATATAGAGACGACATGGCTAATATTATGGTAGATGCATTCCAGGATAAACTGAAAGATTACCAATATTTGTATGGTAATAACATCAAACTATACACGATGATGGTGCAGAAACTAAATAATATGACACCTTCAAAACAGTTGGCATACGTAAAAGGTTTGGTTAAAAAGTTGAAGAAACTAGATCACCGAATGATGTGAGAGAATTTCAATTTACATCTAAGAGGTATGATTGAGTTATTGGAAAATATACTAGAACAGGTAGAATAGTATATATTATATACTTTATAAACAATTAGGTAGAGTATTCGGTTGTTATTTTACTCCAAAATAACTATGAATGATCTATCTAGTTGTTTATTAGTTTAATGAATCGTATGAAAAAATTGTTTGTGTTAGATGGTTCATGATACGTATTTCGTGCATATTATGGTTTACCAGAATTACATGATATAGACTGACATAATATAAATGCTATTTTTTGATTTTTTCGTATGTTGTTTAAATTGTGGCAACAAAAGCCAGATTATTTTGTTATAGCTCGAGATGCGCCTGTAAAAACAGTAAGAAAAGAGATGGATGAGAACTATAAAGCCAATAGAACAAAGATGCCGGATGAATTTAAATGGCAGATGTGAATGATAAAAGAGCTTGTAGGGCAGGTATGAATTCCTGCTGAGGAAATTCCTGGTTTTGAGGCTGATGATATCATTGGTACTGTTGCTGAACTGAGAACACATCAAGCATGATGGGATCATATCGGAGTAACTATTGTGAGTTCTGATAAAGATTTGAAGCAACTTGTGAAGTCTGGTGAAGTTACTATGTTTGATGCTATGAAAAATTTGACAACAACTCAGAAGAGTTTTGAGGAAGATTTTGGTTTTCCTCCTCACTTAATGGTAGATTATCTAGCATTAGTTGGTGATACTGCTGATAATATTAAATGAGTTCCTGGGATTGGTAAAGTTTGAGCGTTGAAGCTTGTCCAACAATGGTGATGTATGGAAGATATATACAAGAATATTGATAAAATTACCGGATCTACTCAACAAAAACTCATAGATGGGAAAGAAGCATGATTTCATAGTAAGAAATTGACACAGATTATGACGGTTCCTGGATATGAAGAAAAAGATGTAGAGCATTGGCTATGTCAGCCTGATTTTGATCTAATTAAGACAACGCTCAGTGAATGATTTTGATTTCATTCATTAGACAAAATTATTGATGAAACAAAAAAACAACGACAGTGAGGGGAACAATTATCATTGTTTTGATAATATACTATTTTTTAGAACGTCTATATGGATAAGTATGACAATTAAATATATTTGTTGCAGTATATTTGTGAGTGTAATAGTATTGTTTGGTATTTGATTTGCGCTAAATATTCCTTTGAATGATGGTTGGGTAACTGATCAGGCAGATATTTTTTCTGATACGGAAGAATCTGTTTTGGAGTCCCAATTGCAATCGTTAGAAGAATTGCACACTGCTGAGATAGCGGTGTTAACGATATCTAGTTTGGAATGAAATGACATCACTCAGACTGCATACGAAGTTGCTTCACAATGGGAAATAGGAAAAGAGAATATAAATAATGGAATGCTCATACTTATAGCCCCAAATGAGAGAGAGCGAAGAATAGAAGTATGATATGGGTTGGAGTGAGATGTTCCTGATATTCTTGCTTATCGTTTGGGGAGACAAGATTTAGTTCCCGCGTTTAGAGAACAACAATATTTTGAATGAGTGACTACTCTTATAGATCATCTTTCATGAGCTGTTGCTGGGACGTATGAAGTGCAGGATATCACATCGACGTGAAACACGTTTGAAAATTTTATGGTGTGATTGTTTGTGTTGTTGATGATATGATTTGTAGTTGGTTCTATTATGAGATCTATATTAGATGCTCAGAAAGAATTTCTTGAAAATTGAACATACAAAAATACATCCTATATCGGTAAGATGAATTGAAAATGGCATTTTGGTAAACTTAACAATGAAGATAGTAAAATATTTAAGGAAAAAATAAAGAAAAGAATATCGTGAAAATCAAAAACAACTCTATACCAGAAAGCGAGTTTTTTTAATATGTTACCCTGATTTTTATTTGTATGATTTTGGTGACTATTATACCTTGTTCCATTGTATTTTCTTTGGAAATGGATGATAACCTCAGATGCAATCAAGACGCTGTGATGAAATAATTCATGATGGTCATGAGGTTGATGATATGGGTGAGGGAGTTTTTGATGATGATTTAGTGGGTTTTGATGAGGAAGTTTTTGAGGTGGATGATCTAGTTGAGGTTGGTAATTTAGTTTGTAAGTATATTTGTATTAGCATATGAAAAGAACTTTTCTTATTTCAGCAAAAGAGCTTCTAGATCCAGTAATTGTCTTTCCTAAAAGATCATGACTGCTTTTTTGATATGCTTGTCTTGTATGATTGTTTAATACCTATCTTGTTGTTTTTTTGGAGAAAATTACATATGCAATAGAAACTTGAAATGTAGTATTATTTAGACAATGGATTTTGATTTTAGTATGATTACTGTTTTTTCATTTCTTGTTAAAAACTTTTTATAAGCCAAGAGTGTTTACGTTTTGGCGTGATATTCGTAATTATCTAGATAATGTTTATCTAAAGAAATTTATTGAGGCTGATAATAATGATATTGAAAGTATAGGTACGTGAAGGTTAATTTCTATTATATGAGTTGGTATAAAAACCTGGACAGTATGGCTTGAAGAACTTTTGTGGGATAGAGTTATTACTCTTTCAATAATCTTATCTTCTTTGTGGTATATTGCTCAGCATTCTCTTATGTTTTTTTATGCTACATTTTTCATATTGTTGTTTGCTTTCTTTTGGATTCGTTTTTTTGGTAAAAAGGCTTTAATTCAAAGAAAATCATGTAAAAACATTGAGACTGAACTAGATAGGGATATGGTAAGGCGATATATGTCAAAATTTGAGATTCAATCTCAAGATACGTATCAAAAGGAAGTAATGAGAAGAGATGCATTATACTCTGATTGGTGGAGTCATAAGCTCAAAGAAAAATTGTTACAAGCATATTGATACGATACAGTAGTATTTATTTCAGGTTTTGTCTACATCATATGAATAACCTGGTATGTATGAATATGAGTATTTGAGTGATCTTCTACGTATTCTGACTTTGTGCTACTGACCTGATTGGGTATGATGTTATGGAAAAGTATTTTTCAACTACAAATGGATGTGAGACATAGTATGGATAAATTTGTTCATATTCAAAAATTATGGGAATTGTTTGATTCGATAAAGAAAATTAGATGATATGAAGAATGAAAAACCTTCGTGTATAAAAATTGAGATATACATCTGAAACAACTGTGCTATGGGTATGATTCACAGTTTGTATTTAATAACTTTTCGTTACATATTTCATGAGGAAAAAAAACTGCATTAGTATGAATAAGTGGAAGTGGAAAAACTACATTAGTAAAACTGATTGCTTGATATTTACATGCGGATGCATGATCAGTTTGTATTGATGGACAGAAGTTGACATGAGTTTCTCTGAAGAGTTATTATAAACAGATATGATACTTGACTCAAGAACCAATGGTCTTTGATGGTACAATTAGAGAAAATTTGTTATATTCACTAGATGATGAAGAGCAAAATAATTCTCTAGATGAAAAAATTCACGAAGCTATTGTTCGTTCGAATTGTGAATTTATTTATGAATTTTCATGATGAGTTGATACTGAAATATGAGAAAAATGAATCCGTTTGAGTGGATGACAAAGGCAGCGTCTGGCTATTGCAAAGATATTTATAAAGAATCCTAAGATTGTTATATTGGATGAGCCAACTAGTGCGCTTGATAGCTTTTCAGAAGAAAAAATTACGTATGCAATGCATGAATTATTTGTATGAAGAACAGTCATTATTATTGCACACAGATTACAAACAGTAAAGGAGGCTGATGATATTATTCTTTTGGATGAATGAATTGTCAAAGAAAGATGAACCCATGAGGAACTTGTTGCTTTGCAAGGAAAATATGCTACAATGTTGGAATTGCAAACTGGCTTTTAATTAAGTATACACATTGAAAGTGGTATTAGATTGATATATTTTATTATATATACTTACATATGGAACATATACAGAAACTAGAAGGAGTTGATGGTGTACTTGCAGTATATGCATATAATTTACCTCAATGAATTATACCTTTAGTAATTGTTTCAAAAAAAGTTGATCGGAAAAATCTGCAATCAGCTTATGGTTGGTCAAATTGATGTATTGTACTTACAAAAAAAGATATAAAGGAAGGTAAAGATGTTTTTGCTTTGAGGTTTCTCCATATGAAGGCTCATGCGAATTTATTATTTTGAAAAGATCTTTTGAAGAAAATTCACATCAAAAATGAACCTGCTAGGTTAGCATTAGAGAGTATGCTTCGTGTAACTCTAATAGATATGAGAGAGTATATGTTACAAAATTCTATAAAAAAACATGTCATTGATAGGATATCTTTGTCCTTAGATCGTATTGCATCATATACAAACGTCATAGAATCAAAGCATAAGACATGGAAAAATCAAATTCATACATGTATAGAGATTTGCGCAAAAGATGACTTCCAGTATGAGGATTTGATGACAATTTATCTTCTGCTAGAAAAAATGACAAAATATATAGATAGATTGTAAGTATTGCTTAGTAAATTTCTCTCAACCTTTGTGATTGGGAAGAATTTCTTGAAATAGTTACTAAGGAGAAAGAATGCAGCTGTGCCAGGACATAAAACAAATATAAACACATAGGTTGTATGATAAGCCGTGTAACTATAATAGAAATGAAGAGTTCTTTTTTGTTATTATATAATTACATAGATTAATATTTCAAAACTATTATTTATCCTCCAAATTGACTTTGTGTATAGATTTATTAGTATATACATATTGTTAATTTTCTTATTTTATTATTATATATACTATGTGAAATTTTTTGAAAAAGTGATGATGGATTATAGCTGTCTTAGCTGGTGGTATAGCTTGGTGAGTAGGAGTGGTTAACACTATCAAAAACTATGATATTGCCGTTGATGGTGCTTTGGCAAATGTACAAGTGCAGTACCAAAGAAGAGCAGACCTTATTCCAAACTTAGTAAAAACAGTACAAGCTGTAGCAGATCAAGAGCAGACGGTGTTTACTGAAGTAACTGAGCTGAGAACTAAAGCTTCTTCTATAAATGTTTCAGTTGATGATCTAGAGTCTCTTGGTGAGTTTGCAGCAGCACAATCTGAATTATCTCAATGATTATGAAGATTGTTGGCAGTTGCAGAGTGATACCCAGAATTGAAATCTAATGAAAACTTCCTTGATCTTCAAAAACAACTCGAAGGTACAGAAAACCGTATTGCAGTTGCTATTAATAATTTCAATGGAGCTGTTGGTGCTTACGAGAGATATAGAATTAATATTCCTGAAAAATTTGTTATAAATAGATTTACAGAGTATGAATCAAGAAAAGATGCTTTCTTTCAAGCTGATGCTGATGCTCAAGATGTTCCAGATGTAGACTTTGATATATAGGATAACTTCAGTGATGTCCACTTTCAAAAGCCTCCTCATCTGTGAGGGGGCTTTTGTTTGTATTGGATAGTATGAAGTATATAAGCATTTGGTTTTTACTAGTATTATACGTATACTACATTATATGCAAACTATAGCAATTATATGATGATGAGCGGCTGGTATGATGGCGGCTGCAACACTATTGGAAAGAGATGATTTTTCTGGAACTATTTTATTGTTTGAAAAAAATAAACGTTTGTGAGCAAAAGTAATTATTTCTGGAGGTGGTCGTTGTAATGTAACTACTTGAGTGGTGAAAAGAAATGAATTGAAAACGTACTATACAAGAGGTGCCGAATTTTTGGATAGAGCATTTCGTGAGTTTTGACCGAGGCAGGTTCGTGCGTGGTTTGAAGATCATTGAGTGTCATTAAAACAAGAGGAAGATGGACGTATTTTCCCAGTGAGTGATGATGGTAAAGATATTGTAGAGGTTTTTGAAAACATTTTTCATCAAGATGATCGTATGTCTATACAGTTCTGAGAATCGGTGGAATCGGTATCCAAAAATAATGATACATATTGCATTACTACATCAAAACGTGAGTATGTTACAAATGCAGTAGTGCTTACTACGGGTGGTAATGCCTATGCACATACATGATCTTCTGGAGATGGATACGCATTTGCTCGTGCATGTTGACATACAATAACTCCATTATGACCATCCTTAAATAGTTTTATGACGAGAGAAAAGCGATTGCAGGATCTCTCTGGTCTGAGTTTCATAAATGCATGACTTTGAGTTTCTTTGTCAAGTGGGGAGTTTAAAAGAACTGAAGGTCCAATGCTGCTTACTCATTTTTGATGTTCTGGGCCAGCAGTTTTCGTTATTGCTTCTTATACAGCATTTGAAGATGTATCATGAGATAAACCGATGCACATATATTTTCAACCACGTGCTGATATGAATTATGATCAACGAAATGAGTCCTTGCTAAGTGATGCTCAAACATCACCAAAGAAAAGTATTCAAAATATTTTATCAAGCTATTTCCCAAAACGTTTTGTACAAAGTCTATTGGGTGAATTGCATATACAGTCTCAACAGCAAGTTAGTACATTAACTAAACAGCAACGTACGCATATTGCAAAACTGCTATGAGATTGAATCCAATTAACGTGCATCAAGCGTCGTCCAGGTGATGAATTTGTAACTGCGTGAGGAGTATCGTTGAATGAGATAGACAATAAAACCATGCAATCAACTATCTGTCCATGATTATATTTTGCAGGAGAAATTATGGATGTTGATTGAGTAACATGATGATATAATTTACAAGCAAGTTGGGCAGCAGGGAGATTGGTAGGTAAAAGTATTTAAAGTATGAGTCTAACTTAGTTTGTGTACAAACTTATTCTTGTTTCTTTCTTTGAAGAAAAAAATTACGAATTTTATTACATACATTTTATGATGAATCGATCAAATAATCCATACATATTTATGTTTCGTTATATGTGGCATCTTGCACAATCCAAATGAATGCTTGTTTTGATATTGTCAATGAGTTGAGTAGCAAGACTGTTATGGTTAGTAGAGCCATGGGTAATATGACAGTTAATCAATCTTATCCAACTAGAATGAGTTGCTGCACGACCACAAATACAACGATATTTGTGAGGACTTATAGTGGTGCATTTATTGGCATGGTTGTTTCATGGTCGTTCTCGTATTCGAGAAGAAGAGATGAAATTTCAAGTTGCAGAAAAATACCTAAGTTCTATGTTTCATAAAGTGTCGTTATTGCCTATACAACGACATTCTAACAATCATTCATGAAAAACTATCGATAAAATAAATAAAGCAATGTATGCACTTAGAGAATTTTCAGGGAGTCAATTTATGTACACCAATACATTCTTTTTTGCTATATGATCTTTGATTTCTTTATATACTATTTGGCGAAAAGCCTGAGTATTGATGACAATATTTGCAGTATCTACTTTTTACATAGTCTACAAATATGATCAAATTATTGTCCCTTTGATCAAAGCTAAAAATGACAAAGAACATATAGTGATGAGTACATTGTTTGACCTCTTATCAAATATAAAAACTATTATTACTTTGAGGTGTGAAGGTAAAGCTCGCGAAGCTATAGAACATAAAGTGCATGATGTCTATCCTGTATTTAAATCATATTCTGTGTGGAATGAATGGAAATGGTTCACTATGGATATGATGATGCAAATAGTAATCATGTTGGTATTGTGACGATATATATGGACTGTATTTTCGGTTGGTGAGACAGTATTGATCGGAACGTTGATGATGCTGTATCAATATATTGAAAAGATGAGTACTGCTTTTGATAATTTTACCTGGCAATACAGTGGTATAGTCACTCAAAAAGCAGATATGGAGGCTACAAACAATATTTTACATGCATATGGTATATTGCCTGTCATGTATACAAGTGATGTTGATACTTGGAGTAAGATATCTTTGGATCATTTATATTTTACGTATGAAGATGTCTATAAACATGAACAAGTGAATGTATTATCTGATGTCTCAATAGAGCTTGTCTCATGACAACGTATAGCATTGGTAGGGGAAAGTGGTAGTGGGAAAAGTACATTACTATCTTTGCTTAGATGATTGTATGATGTAGATGCTGTTCAAGTTGATATAGACGGTGTATTATACAATAACTTACATGTTCTTGCTGGTAAGACTTCGTTGATACCACAAGAACCTGAAGTATTTGAACAATCTATTCGTCATAATTTAACTATGTGACTGGATATTGCAGATGAGGATATTTGGGAAGCTCTTCGTGTAGCTTGTCTGGATGATATTATTCAAACATTCCCATGATGACTAAATACTGACATCAAAGAAAAGTGAGTAAATCTTTCTGGATGACAAAAACAAAGATTAGCTCTTGCTCGTGGATTGCTTATGTCAGAGTGAAGTTCTCTTTTATTGCTTGATGAGCCAACGAGTAGTGTAGATAGCGTCAATGAAATTCGTATCCATGAACAAATTTTTCAGAGTTATTCCGATTTGTGTATAGTTTCATCTATTCATAAATTACACTTACTTGAATTGTTTGATATGATTTATGTTCTTGATAAATGACGTGTAGTAGAATATGGAACGTTTGATTCATTACAAAAGAAGTGATGAGTTCTAACAAACATGCTAGCGGAGTATCAGGTATAGTTACGTGGGATATATTATTGAGTGTATTCACTCGTTATTATTTACAAAACAGGTATAGTAGGAAGTAGTTCGTTTTGTTTTCTTATTGTTCTAATGGTACAAATATTGATACAGCTGGTGAAACGTGTGTTGGTGTGAGTAGTGTTGTTGATTATGCTTGCTATAGTATTGAATCGAGTAGTAGCATGAATATATGGCTGAGCGATCTGGTGATTTGATTGGTGGCTGGGGGACACTTTTTCTGCGTTGTGAAGTGTCGTGATACTATTTTTGCTGATTATAGTATTTCCTGTGTTGTATATATGGAATATGAAAATATTGGTGGTAGCGAGTGTATTACTTACTATACGATGAAGATATAAAGATCAGTTTATGGAATTTGTAGTGAGACGTGCTGTGCATAGTACATTGGCATTGCGTAAGCAGTGATCTCAGTTGGTGAAAAGCGGAAAGACATGGTTCGATGACTTACCTTTGACTATGCGTGTGTTTTTCTCTTGGCTAAAACAAAAAATTCCGTTTCTAGGATATATAGAAACTATCTTAGTTACTGTGGATTGGGAGCGTAATCGAACTGAGGCAGAACTTCAAGCTGAGGTTATGGAACAACTTCATCATAAAATGCAGGCAACAGGAGTATCTGTAGATAGAACTGTAATTTGGATGATATTGTGAGCGAATGTGTTACTCGTGTTGTTGATAGTGATAGTTGTCTAATTTTTTCTCGATAATTAGTATAGGTAGTATTAAACACTTGATGTAATTTTTTATTTTTTCATGAAGTAGTGACACGTTGCATTCGACTTATTATAAATATTGATAGAAGAGTCGGCGGCGCACTTGTCGGGTTGCGACCAACTAGGGGTTTTTTTGATTACTTTTTGTGCCTATGTCAAAAAGTAATGTAAGAAGTTTATATGAAGAAATTGTATATAAAGTATTTAATAATTTCTACTCACTATCCAAGCCAAACCCAAGGCGTCAGCAGTGTCATCATATTTGGGCATTTCTTCAAGGCGATATATTTTTTGGATCATTTTTTGCATCATTTCTTTACTTGCTTTTCAGTTTCAGGTAATATATTGTTTCAGCTGATTTGGTGTATATTCATCTAGTGGTAATGTATGTTTACGAAAGAGCATACATAATGCTCATCTGATTCCATAGACAAATTCTGCATTGGCTTGATTGTATTTTGTAAAAAATAATTTTTCCATGGAAACGTGATGTACAGGATATCTATTTATCATATCAACAAAAAATTCATAGATGTCATGCATTCTAGCAAATTGATCTTGTCTAGTTGGTGCTTTTTGATCTTGGAGTAAAATACCTGCATCGATAATTTGTAGATCTTGATCCACAAGAGCATATCACAGTTTTCTAATTCATGGATCGATACCTAGGTACATGCAAAGAACGAGAAAGATAAAATAAGATGTCGAATAAAAATTTATGAAAGCACCAACTCTATAGGACAATGATCACTTCACATAATATCTTGTCTATGACGAAATGATGATGCGCGTTTGACGAGTCATTCACTAAGCATAAAATAATCAATACGCCGTCAAACATTTCTTACTCTAGCTCATGCTCTGTAACTCCATCGAGTGTATTCATCTATCATAGTTGGATGAAAATGACGGAACATATCTGTTAGCTTGCATTCATCCATAAAATCTCAGATTCTTTTTCTCTCTATAGGGAGAAATCAAATAGTGTTTTTATTTTCTTTTGGTCTTGCGATATCAACTTCAGTATGAACAATATTCATGTCTCCCGTAAGTATAATTTCGTATCCGTCTTGTTGTCTTTTTTGTATATACGTACTTAGCTCATCATAAAAAGCTAGTTTATAACTGAGCATTTCTGTTCCATCTGCTCTAGTTCATCAGTTAGGGAAATAACCGTTAATGAGAAGAATTTTTCCTTCTAGTTCTACTTCAGTTAGTCTTCCATCTTCTCGAAACTTTGTCGAATGAGTAAACTGACTTTTAGTAGTTAATAAGTCCATTTGTGATAGAATTGCTGTTCCTGCATATCATGGTCTTTCTCATGCATGTCGACAAATATTTTTGTGTGGCATGAGATTGATTTCTTTTGGCATTTGATGGTGAAAAGCTTTTGTTTCTTGGAGGCAAATAATATCTGGATCTTCATCTATCATCATATCATGAAATCATTTTTTAGCTACTGCGCGGATTCAATTTACATTTCGAGTCAATATTTTCATATGTATATGTTAAGTAAATGCCTAGTGTAGAATGTAAACGAACATGTGAGTATTGCAAACGATTCTTTTGATTATAGGAAAAAATACATCAATAATATGTTGTTTGCTATAAAAATAATGATAAAGTAATTGTTTTACCTTGCGTCTATTTTTGTATTAACTAGTATGTAAGCAATATTTATTTATTTTTGGTATTATTATGAATTATTTTTTTCGTGTATGTAGTGTGTGCCTATTTGTTATAAGTACTAGTATTCCACATGTTTCTCTGGCCCAAAACTATATATGAAACTCTTCAAGCTGCATGTTTTCCTCAGATCAGTTAGAGGTAATTGAGACTGCTAAGGATCTTTTTTCGAATTATGCAGAAGAAAAAATAGTCAATACATACTTTTCACAACCCATATATCAACAATTAGCTACACAACTTACTCAAGAATTGATAGAAGATATTGAATGAATTCTTGATCAATGTCTGAATAATCAGTTTGATGAGTATAGTCGAGACGCTCCTCAGAGTATGTCTGCATTGATGTGAAAAATAGAAACGTATAAAGAATTATTGTTTGCGTTACGTGATTTTTCAGTGCAAACATCGCTAGAAGATGATTTTGTGTCTGAATGAATGCTGATTTTGCAAGATCATATTATTGATGATTTGTGAGAGCAGTTAGCTGACAATGTGTTTTTGGAGAAAATATCTAATATGCGTTTTGCTATGGAGTTTGCATCACAAGAAAATTCATTTTGAGTAGATGTCGATCTGACGTCCCAATGAGTATGAAATGTTGCATGAACACTTGCTGATGGAAATGTAAGTATTGATGCTGAAGTAAACGTTGAGGAATGATCACAAAATATTCAGGTTGATGGTGAGACTGATATGGATATTCGTGTAGTTGATAATCGTGTGTTCTTGAAATTTAATAATACTAATCTTTCTATAACTGATTGATCATTGGATAGTAATGAGCTGCAAGAATTAAAGCAGTTCAATGAAAGTATGAAACTTATTCAATGAAAATGGCTGGACATTTTATGATTCAATAGTTTTCAATGAACAAATGCTACGCTATATTCTATGTCTAATCTAGAATTACTTTCGATGTATGGAAATATAGCTAATATATTAGCGGAATATCCTTGGCTCATGACTTATGAACAAGATGGTGCTGTGTATTATGCTGGAATTAATCCAGCAGTTTGTTTAGTTGCTGAATCTGAATCGAATGTAACGTGATGTTTGGAAGATCTATGGCTGGAGAACCGAGTTTGAACACAATGAAAATGATTTGTAGTGTTTGATGGGAATCTAGCTGAATATAATATTCAATTAACTGACAAATTTATGCTAGAATCTGTACCACAAGAGATGAAATTTATGTTTGATACAAGACTATTGTCATGGTGACGTGATAAAATAAATTATCTTCATATTCCATTTGGAGAAAGATGAGAAATTACATATGATGAAAAAGAGATAAATTGAAGTATAGTATTTCCTCAAACTACATTTGTAGAAGATGGTGATACTCAAGAATGGGTTACATATGATGTACTTGTATGAATTTCATGAGAGTACGATGAAGACAAATTAGATATTGATGTGTCAGTGAATAGTAAATATCTCCAAGGTGTAGCTAATCTTCAAAATGAATGAAATCTTAAAAATCAACTATTTACTATGGACGGGTTCTTCTACGATATGACTCAAGATTGATTTGAAGTATCATACAATCTTGTAGTTGATACAAGTCAGACTGAAACTGAAGCTGTATCAGTAGATGTTCCAGCTGAAGAAGATGTAGTAGATATGAGTGTTTTTGGATTATAGCAAAAGTACTACCACATGAGTATGGAACGGGGAGAAATGATTGAATAGTGAACGGATATTTATTTGTAATTACTTGGTATGTCAGATTCTGCTAGATATTCTCCAGATTTAGAAAATGCTACAAAAGATACAATATATTATGCATTAACAATGTTTCCTTATCCTTCAGGAAGTGGTCTGCATTGCGGTCATGCAAGTATATTTACGATCAATGATATTGTAGCTAGATTTCATCGTATGCAAGGAAAAACAGTATTGAATCCCTTTGGGTTTGATGCATTTGGATTGCCTACAGAAAATTATGCTATGAAAATGGGAAAGCCAGCATATGAAGTAACTGAAATCAATAAAGCTCACTTTATTCAGCAGTTAAAAGCACTGCATATCAGTTTTGATTGGGAGAGAATGATTGATACATCAAAACCAGAGTATTATAAGTGGACTCAGTGGATATTTGCAGAACTATTCAAGGCATGATTGGTCTATCGTGATGAGCTTTGGGTCAATCGATGCCCAGATTGTCAGACGGTGTTAGCGAATGATCAAGTTGTGGATGGTGCATGCGAACGTTGCAAGTCTGAAATAATACAAAAGAAAATGCCTCAGTGGTTTATTAAAATTACGGAGTATGCAGATAGACTTATAGAAGATCTTGATCTTATTGATCGACCACAAGAGACAAAAATTGCACAGAAAAACTGGATATGAAAGAGTGTGTGAGCAGAAATTGATTTTCATATACAGGATAAAACTATCACGTGTTTTACGACTCGTCCAGATACTTTGTATGGAGTAACTGGGTTAGTCTTAGCTCCAGAAAATGATCTTTTGGATGCATATATGGATAAACAACACAAAGAAAAAGTGCTTGCGTATAGAAAAACTACTATGGCAAAGACATCAGTAGAAAGACAAAAAGGTGCTAAAGATAAGACATGAGTAGATTCTGGATTAACAGCCACTCATCCATTAACATGAGAAGCACTCCCTATCCGATTTGCTGATTATGTCTTGGCTGATTATGGATCAGGAGCAGTCATGATGGTTCCGGCTCATGATGAAAGAGACTTTGCATTTGCTAAGAAGTTTGATATAGAAATTATTCCAGTTATAGCTCCATCTCTAGTTATGGATTGAGATTTACAAATAAGAAATGATGTTGAAACCTTGGAGAGAAGAGTTATTGATGCAATTATTGAAAATGACCAGTGAGAAATTCTCCTAATGAAAGATACACATCGACATTTTGTATGATGATGAGTAGAAGAATGAGATACGTTAGAAGATACAGTTAGAAAAGAAATAGAAGAAGAGACTGGTTACATTAATGTCGAAATTCAAAAAAAAATAACTAATGATTTTCATGTTCTTGGATATAGAGCAACAAAAAATAAGAATCAGAATACAAATTCAGCATTATTTCATGTAAAATTAATTGATGAGACAAGGGTTCATAGTGAAGTAGAAGATGGAAAACACATTATTGAATGGGTAAAGAAAGAAAATGTTGCAAAAAGGATATGACGAGCTCATCATTGACTAATGTGGGATATTTTTAATGGTAAGATTTATACTTGATCTGGTATCTTAGTGAATTCTTGAGAATTTGATTGATTAACTAACTCTAAAGCAAAAGAAAAAATTATCGAAAAATTAGTGTCAGCATGAACATGACGTTCGAAAATTACTTATAAGCTTCGTGATCGATCAGTAAGTAGACAAAGATATCGATGAAGTCCAATTCCTGTATGGTATGATGCTGATGGGCAACCGCAGTTGATTCCTGATGAAGAATTGCCTGTCGAACTTCCATTGGATATCAAAAATTATAAACCCAAAGGTAAATCTCCACTTGAAGATCATCTGACATTTCCTGTATATGAGAAAGATGGTGCAACATATCGTCGTGAATGTGACACCTTAGATACATTTATGTGTAGTTCTTTCTATTTTTTGAGGTTTCCAGACGCTGATAATAACGATGCCCTTATTCGTGAAGAGTTAGCAAAAAAAATGTTTCCTATAGATTTTTATTCTGGAGGGAAGGAACATACAGTAGGTCACTTGTTGTATAGTCGTTTTATACATAAATTTTTGTTTGATCAGTGATATCTTCCAAGCGCTGAACCATTTACCAAACTAATTCATCAGTGAATGGTGTTGGGGGCTGATGGTCGTAAAATGGGTAAGAGGTATGGTAATGGTGTTGATCCTTTGGAAATAATAGAAAAATATGGTGCTGATGCCTTGAGAACATATATGATGTTTATGTGACCTGTAGAACAAGACAAAATATGGAATGATGGAGCGTTGAATGGAGTCAAAAAATTCTTAGATAGAGTTGAAAGATTATGTACGTTAGATCGACGTGGTGAAGAATCCGTTGAGGTTGAATCTTTGGTGCATCAAACGATTTTGTGAGTAACTCATGATGTCCAGTCATTAAAATTTAACACTGCAGTGAGCAAATTGATGATTTTGGTAAATAAAATATATGAGGAAAAATCAGTAACAACCAAACAACTGGAAATACTTACTTTATTGTTGGCTCCATTTGCGACAGAGCTTTCAGAAAAAATGCGACAACTCTTAGGGCATTCTGGGGATGTTCATTTTGCTTCTTGGCCCGTAGCTGATGAGTCAAAAATTGTCCAATCTACTATACAACTTCCAGTTCAGATTAACGGGAAAGTAAGAGGAAAGATAGAAGTCTCTCCTGGTATTTCTGAAGATGAGGCGATGGCAATTGCTACTCAAGTAGAAAATATCCAAAAACGAATAGAAGATAAAAATATTAAAAAAATAATTTTTGTACAAGATAAAATTATTAATATTATTGTTGCTTAAAATATTGACAATTAAAATTTATGTATTATAGTATATTCATTTATTGGCTTAAATAGCAATGAATACTATCAAGAATAAAAGTCCCTTAAACACTTTGTTTGGGGCAATAGGCGATAAAGAGTTCATGAAGGGGTTTTTTGAACAAACGAAAATGAGTCTTATGTGACTCTTAAAGTCTGCGGAAGACAATTTTGATCATGGTAACAATGCACCTACAGTATTACTTTGTCATGGATTATGATGTACTAATAAGGCTATGGAGTCTTTATGAGAATGTCTCAGAGAATGATTTAATGTAGCATATGCTCCCAATTTTTCTTTATTGAATACGTGAGATATGTCTACCTCTGCAGGTCAATTGTGAAGAAAGATACAGTTTATATTGGATACATATGAAACAAATTGAGATCTACATATCTTATCACATAGTACCTGATGATTAATTGCATTACAAGCTTTGTTAGGTGGTAAAGGTAAACAAGTGAATTCTTTAACTACTTGTGCAACACCATTTCAGTGAGCCCCTATTGCTAAACTGGCATTTCCATCTAAAGCGGCAGCTCAGATTAATGCATGATTTCTTGGAGATAACATACCACCTATAGATTCTATACAATCATTATATATGAGAGTAGCAATGTCTGCCACTTGGATTCCTCCTCAAAGTCAAGAATTAGATATTGATATTTTTCCACAACACACTATATATCATCATGATTTTACACATACAAGTTTTATTGTTTGAGAAAAGAAAGATCATTTTGCTAAAAAATATATGTCATCTATTTCTGCCTAAGTGGATTAATTACTTTATTTTTTGGTTTATATAAGTAAATATAAATAGTTTACTTATAAAAAAAATATGCTTCATCTTATTTGAACTGATATTACTGCTCCTATTGTTGAAAGTATAGTTGCATATATAGAACATACATGGGATACACAACCAAGTGTTGAGATTGTAACCTATGAGAGATTTGCAAATAATGAAACACGCGTGTATCTGAAAAATAGTGTGCGTGGAAAACATGTATATGTGATTGTAGATGTAATGAGTAAAGTCTGAGATGCATCATTGAATGATAGATATATGCAAGCAAAACTTTTGGTACAAACAGCAAAAAATCATGGTGCGGAATCAGTAAATATTATCTTGCCAGCATACCCTTATGCTAGACAAGACAAACCTGTACATGCCTGATTGAAACAGCGTATCCATAGAGAACCAGCATCTACTCAGCTGGTTGCTCAAGAATTGCAAAATCTTTGAGTAGAGTATTGTATTACCTTGGATATTCATAATCCATCAACTGCGATGGCATTTACTTCTACTAAATTTGTAGATTTATATACGTGACGGTTTGTGCAAGAGGCAATTTCAAGGATGGATAGGTGAGATAATGTGGTGCTTTCCGGAGCTGACCAATGATGAGATAAGAAAATAAGTGCAATTGCTAGAGACCTACATATTGAATATATTATTTCTTTGAAAAAAAGAGCTGTAGTTAATGAAGTAAATCAACTGCATATATATGGTGACGTTGAGGGAAAAGATATTTTGGTGCATGATGATATGCTTGATACATGATGAACATTATGTCGTTTGTTACAGTCTATGAAGGATGCAGGACCCAAAAGTATTAATGTTGCTATAGCCCATGGTATGTGTAATGGACCTGCCTTTGAAAGACTCCAATTCCTTCATGATGCAAGTGTTTTTGAAAAATTATATATAACAAATAGTGTCTATCATAGTTCCTTGCCTGATTTTGTTGAAGTAATTGATATTGCTCCATTGCTAGCAAATACTATACTTTCTATTTATGAAAATAAGTCTATTGCATATAATGCTTGAGTATAATATTTCTTTAATTACTTTGAGTGATTCATGAAAAAAATATATTTACAGATACTTATGAGGTGTGCAAAATATTGGTTGAGAAAACATTCTCCATATGTTATATGAGTAACATGAAGTATGTGAAAAACTACATGTAGAACAGTTGTTTCATGAGTATTGAAGGATATGTTTGTATGAGATGTCGTACATACACCACAGCATAATCGAAATACGGAAATAGGGATGGTTTGTTCTATTTTTCAACAATCATCATATTCTTGAACGATAAGAGATGCTTTAATGCTTGTGTTTCGTGTGGTATATGCATGTCTTTTTACTAGGCCTTCATATTGAGTTTTAGTGTTGGAATACGGTATAGATGCTCCTGGTGATATGGATATATTGTTAGATATTGCTGTTCCACATATGGCATTATTTACTTGATTTGATATTGTACATAGTGAACAATTTTCTAGTGTAGATCATTTGTTGCAGGAGAAAATGAAATTGTTACAGTGTGCGCAAGAAATAGTCTTTGTGCCTGTAAAAAGTGATTATGTGCACGTATATCTTCAAGATGTGTCTAGCGATGTGTTGACCTTTGCCTTTGATGAGGTTGGTATTGCTGATATTTGATTTTCATGATATGAGGTAGTTTGTTCTAAAGATATATTTCCAACGTCTGTATATACAGTTACCCAAGGTGTGGATGATGCATGGATTGTTCATAGTAATTTGTTTGGAAAGGAATATGCTACATACGTAAGTTTGTGAATAGAAATAGCTATGATAATAGAAAATAGATTATGATATTCACTACAAAAGACATCTGACGAAGTATACACACATAATCACGAACAATTTCCTGGAAGAGGTACGTTATTTAGATGAATATGTTGAAGTATCTTATTAGATGCCACCTATAATGCTTCGCCGAAAAGTATGCAGCATATCATAGAAAAAGCTGTACAATTACGTACACTATGTTATTCTGATTATGATATTATTTATTGTCTAGGAGATATGCATGAACTATGAGATATGACGTCGCAAGCTCATAGGTGATTTGCAGCTCGTATTTCCCAATCTGCTGATGAAGTATATCTTGTAGGAAATGCAATGCATACCCATATGTATGATGAGTTAATAAAATTATGATATAATGAGCAGCATATTCATCTCATGAAAAACGCACAAGATTGTGGAGTTGAAATAAAGAATATCTTACCAGGGAGAGAACATTGTAGTCTAGTAGTAATGAAGTGAAGTCAGGATTGAATATTTATGGAGGAAGCATTAGTTCCATTGTTAAAAAATAAGTGAGACCTTAAAAATGTATGTAGACAATCAAAATCATGGAGCATAAAAAAAGAGAAATATTTTGCTCAATCTGCTAAAGACTAAGTGTAATTTATCCATCCATGTTTGATGAAATATGTAATATATATAGTATGTGTACTAACGTTGGTCGGTTGCAGCTTTGGAGAAATAGATAAAAATATTTCCAAAGATGTAGATGTACCTAAAGTATGTTTTTGAACGTCGTGTTATCATGTAGAGATAGCAGATGAATCGCATGAAAGACAACAAGGGTTGATGTGGAGGGAAAGTATGCCTAAACAAGAGTGAATGCTCTTTATTTTCCCAGATGAAGCTCCTAGGAGAACATTTTGGATGAAGAATACACTCATTCCTCTTGATATGATATGGTTAGATAAGGAGTATACTATTGTGCATATAGAAACTGACGTGCCCCCATGTACTACAACTGTTTGTCCAAGTTATTGACCATTAGAGACGCAAAGCCAATATGTTATAGAATTGAACGCATGAGAACTTATGTGATTTTCTAGTGCATTAGGCGATAAAGTAAGTATATTTTATTCAACAAACGAAGAAATTTCTAACAAGTAAACCTAATATAGTTGTCTATTTATTTTTTTTGTTATTGGTATGTTGTGAGACATCAACGTCTTATATAAAGTTGCGCAAGGTAATTTTTCTGATATTACATGTGGTGCAGAGTTTGAAGTAATTACCTTAGATAATGATAAGTCTGTTCCATTAAATCGTACCATGATGACTGTTTCTGATACATTTGTTATTGACGATAGTTTACCGGTATGATATGGAAAAAATGGGAAATATTATAATACAGTAGGGCTTATTAATTATATTCTATGGGCTCATAGAGCAGAATTGAAGAGTAGTTATCATGTCACGTTTGATGTTCCTGAGCCACCATCAGAAGATGAAGCATTTTTGCAGATCAATATATTAAATTTGATTGGAGAAAAAATCTGAACTATAATGCCAGACGGGTTGAGTTATATGCCAGAGATTGTTACGAGTGCTTGATCTGTAGTAGATGTTAAAAGAATTTCTAGTTTGATACGCTCATTGATAGAATTTGCTGTAGAAAAAATTGATTGAGCTATTGCTGATAAGCAATTACCTTATGTATTAGGTAATTATGATATGATTGAAAGTATTTCTGGTATTGCAGCGAAAAAGGATGCCTATTACAAAATACTTATAGAAGCATTATCACATTGGTGAAAAAAAATATGAGATCTCGATGAGCAATGAGTAAGAGATATGTGGGAGACTCAGGCTCCTCATGAAGAATGCCCTATGTGACTTCTTCAGGCTAAAGCCTGTCTATGAGAACAAACACTAAAAAAACGATGATTTTCACATAATGCAGCGACAACAAGTCATCATCTACATATCTCATGACCAACATTGAAGGATACTGTAGATATGTTTATGGCGATTATGCGATATGAAGGTAAGACAAGATATGAATATGGAACGGCCTATTTTGAACAATTAGGGAAATGATATATGCGTCATGTAGCTTTTGGCTCATTGATTGCATTGAGATATCGAATTAGTATCAAATCAAGAAAATATTTGGAAAAATTATGATATTCAGAAGATGATGAATTGCCTGATGAAATTATAAAGAAAATTGAACATGAACATTTGTTATTACCTTGATTATGGGTTTCTTCAGCATTATCCAATGGTCGAGATCCTGAGTGATCACTTGCGTGTCAGGTCTATCAACATGTTCAAGATACTCTAAAGTCAGGTGCAGGATGGATGGTTGCTGAACAAAAAATCCTGGAGCTTATTTGAAAGAAATTTTTTGCTCGTCCTGAAGAATTTATAGAGGCATATGTCATGTGACATAATACAGTTCCTGGATGATTGCTTAGGTCTCATAGTGATATTGTTTTGAAAACTCCTGTAGAAGTTTCACCATGAGAATTTATTTTGACTGTTGAGCTCAGGGGTCAGGATTATCCTCCATTAACTGATTTTGCTCGTGACGAAACAAGAGAATCGTATGTTATTCAAAACAATTTGTATCTTTTACAAAAGAGTGCTCAGTTATTTCTCAATAGTTTACAAAGATCCTATACTTCCTAGATATATTTATTCGTTGACAATATGTGTATATGCAAGAACAAATTTTATGATTATTGAAAGACTTAGTTCGTATTCCATCGGTAACTTCTGATGCCAAGCAACTATATATTATTATTGATTATGTAAAAGAGTTGTTTGACTCGTATGAGTGAGTACATATTTTTGAGTGTGTTCATAATGACAAACCATCATTAATAATTCAAAATTTTGAGTGAAAATTTGCTGATATTGTCCTTAGTGGTCATTTGGATGTTGTTCCTGCACAGTCGCAGGACCTTTTTGAACCACTGGAGAAAGATGGAAAATTATATGGGAGGTGATGTGGTGATATGAAAGATGGATGTTCGATTATTATTACTTTGATGAAACAACTTCTTGAACAATGATATACTGATAAACGCGTTTCACTTTGGTTAACAACTGACGAAGAAATCTGATGAGTAGATGGTGTATGAGCATTAGTGCAAGATGGATGGTGAGGAAAGATAGCTCTCATACCGGATGCATGAGACTATACATATATTACTTATGCCTCGAAAGGTATTATTAGTTTGAATTTGGAAGTTACTTGACATGCAGCGCATAGCTCTAGACCATGGATGTGAGATAATGCTTTGGAAAAAGTCTATGCTTTATATCAAGAATTAAAACATCAGTTAGAACATGAAGATATTTTATATGCAACTGATGATCACCGATCGACAAGTGTGCAACTTACCAAATGTCATGGAGGTATTGCATCAAATGTATTGCCAGAAACAGCATATGCTACAATAAATATTAGATTTACAGAAGAGTGGTCACAAGAAACTATTTTTCAATTGATAGAAGCAACATGTGAAATATATAATGCAACCATAACTAGCCGTGAATCATGACCATTGATGTATACTGATCCAGAGAACACCTATCTGACTCAATTTTCTGGTTTTGTGGAACAAATAACATGAGCAAAGCCATCATTAGATAAAGAACATGGCACTACAGATGGTAGATATTTTCCCCCTGAAACCACTGTATTATTATATCAACCAACAGATAATAATATTCATACTGCTGGAGAGTATACTATGGTAGATCAGCTGGAAGATGTATATAATATCTATACACTCTTTGTACATAATGTTGTTTTATAGTTATTATATACAACCTTCATTTTACCTACTTAGTTGTCTGGAATAAACATGGTAAATATATACTTTCTTATGTGAGTCTCTGGTAGTGGGAAAACAACAGTCTTGAACGCTTCATGAATAGTAGATACTCCCACATTTTTGTATGTACAATCATATACAACTAGACCACTCAGAGAATGAGAAGTGAATGGTGAAAAATATCATCATATTGATAAAGAAGTTTTTCAGCAAGGTATACAAGCATGAGAATTCTTAGAACGAGCTACAGTACATCAAGATTATCTTTATGGAACTAAGTATCTTGATTTGGTTTGACCTTTAGAGAAAGGAGTAAATACCATAAAAGAAATAGATATGTATGGGCTCCTAGATATTATAAAGCAATGAAAAATAGATTGATTATATACAACTATTTTCTTAGATGTTCCTGAAGAAGTAATGTTAGAAAGGATTAGATGAAGAGGTGATGTTTCAGATGAAGAGGTTAAAAAAAGAATTGAAAGCTCAAAATTTGAAAGAGAGCAAGCAAAGATACACTGTGATTATATTATTGATGCATCGCAGCCTTTGGAAAAAGTAGTAGAGGAATTTACCCGTATTATATGAGTAAACTAATCTGTTTTTGTCTTTATGATTATGATGAATACTAAAAAATATACATTAATTTGAATGGCTTGATTGGTATGTGTTGGAGTAGCAGCATTTTTTATGATTCGTGGTTCTCAGTTGCCGAACACAATTGACTCTCCATTGATACCAACTGCAAGTGATATGTTTTCTTTGGTTCCATGATGATTTGATCAGTTAGTATATATTCGTGTTGATGAAGAATTGGCACAAAGTGTAACTTCTATTCCTTGATTGGATCAGCTAGTGTCTCGCGTAGATAGTGCGTTGATTTCTCAATATACACTGTGAGAAGATCAGTATAGCTTATTGTTTTTAGAGTGAGAGCAGGTAGATATAAACGAATTGCAACAGCTGTGACTTATTGTTCAATGAGAACAATATGTTTCAAAGCAAATAAACAATAAGTTATGGATATATGGAACTCAAGCAGCATTGGACTGGCAAGAGACATCGAATTCCAATAATCCAAATGAATATATTCTTGAGAATTTTATCAAACAGTTTACTGTATGAAATTATAATCTATGAGTACTTTCTAGTCCAAACTCTGCAAATAAAATACCGATTCTTCAACAATTTTCTGATAAATTATTGTATACGAGTATTATGACTCGTCTTGCTAATCAGCGCACAACATGACAAATTACTTTGCAGTTTGCAGATGCAGTTATTCAGGACACGAAATGAATATATGAAAGTAAGTTGGATACGTTTGTGAGTGGTGATACGTTGCTATATATTGAAATGAAGGATATGTTATCATTTTTAGGTGTTGATGAGCAGCAGTTTCTTGGTATTATTCCTATTTTGCTTTGACAGTATGGAAATGCTTATACTGCATTACTTTCGAATGAGCAATATGTCTCTTTATGGGAAACTTTTGAAGATAATGTAGGTATATTTGTTGGACCATCTAGTGATAGTATGCTTGGGATGTGAGTATCATTTGTATTTAGTGATGAATGAGTGTTTGATTTATTTTCAACATTAGCTCCTGTACGATATGATCTTATTCAGTGAGTAGTGGGCAGTGGAAGCGTTTCTATGCAAAAAGAACAAAACAGTATCGTGTATAGTTCTATAAATACTGGCTGAGTTGCCCCAATTATATTTGCAGAAATATCAAAAGAACAAGATATGGCAGAAATATCAATATTGTGATGATGAATATGAATTTCATCGTGAGTAGTATCACATATGCCAGGATTTGTTGACAATACAGCAATGGTGCTACGTGCTGATTTATGAAAATTATCAATGTTATCTTCATTGGCCTGAGCATGACAAGTACCATCAGGCATGCTGTCCGCAGGTCAGGGTGTCTTAGTCTGAGATGTTCAAATAAGTGAAAAAGAGCAGCAAATTACTTTTTCATTTAGTGTTAAACAATAATATGAGATTAAAAATAAAAGTTACTCCTCATGCTAAACAAAACGCACTGAAGAAAGAGATAGATCTCCTAACTAATGAAGAAATTTGGTGCATTAGACTTACTGCAAAGCCTGTCGATGGAGAAGCAAATAAAGTATTGATTGAATTTCTTGCTAATGAACTGAACTGTCCTAAGAGATATATTAGTATAGTTTCAGGCCATACAAGCAGACGGAAAACAATCCAAATTGATTCGATATAGTATATAATTTTATCTCATTGATATTAAAATATGTATTGAAATATGTGGATCATAGCAGTTGTGCTACTAATTATAGCTATGTTGTTATGGGTAGTATTTCGTCGTGACTTACAAGATCAAAAAAAGATTGCCACGAACGATTTTATTCAACAAATGACTACTTCTAGAAAAAAAGATACCTTGTTTGATCAAGGTCTTCAAAAACTTCATATTCAACAGCCAAAATTCCAGGAAATGAGACAGGAAATGCGTAAACATATTGTTGGATTAGATGCGTTTATTCATAGTTTATTTGTATGATTATTAGTGCCATGAGGACATATACTTGTTGAGTGAGTTCCTTGATTAGCAAAGACTAAAACGATCTCTACTTTGTCTAAGGTCTTAGATTTAGAGTTTAAGAGAATTCAATTTACTCCTGATATGTTGCCCTGAGATATTTTATGAGTAGATGTGTTCTCTCGTGATAAAAAAGAGTTTACTTTTATGGAAGGACCAATTTTTTCTCAAGTCATTTTAGCTGATGAAATCAATAGAACAACACCGAAAGTGCAATCCGCTTTACTGGAAGCAATGGAAGAAAAGCAAGTCACTATAGGACATGTTAGTTATCCGTTACCTTTACCATTTTTTGTGCTTGCTACTCAAAATCCTTTGGAACAAGAAGGTACATATCCATTACCAGAAGCTCAAGTGGATAGATTTTTTATGAAGGTGTTGCTTTCATATCCTAATCATCAGGATGAGGAATTGATGTTACAGCTCATAGAGCATGACTTGAAACAACCACAAGCCTTGTTATCAACTTCTGAACTTACTCAACTGCAGCAGTCGGTAGCTCAGGTTACTATAAGTAATGAAGTAAAATCTTATATCGTTAGGTGCGTAGATGCTACGAGAAGTTCTCCTTTATTAAGTTATGGAGCATCACCTAGGGCATCATTATTTTTGATGTATGGAGCAAAAGCAGTGGCATGGCTCCAATGAAGAAATTATGTGATGCATACTGATGTGCAGATGATTGCTTTACCTGTTATTAGACATAGAGTAGTTCTCCAATATACAGCAATCTCACAATGACTATTAGTTGACGATGTATTGGTAAATATCTTGAAAAAGATTACACTACAATGATCTTCTAGTAGCGATATTAGTTAGTTATTATTGCGAATACTAGTATAGTATATTTCATTTATTTTTACACTCATGTCGGATATTAGAAATTTTTGTATTATAGCTCATATCGATCATGGTAAGTCTACATTGGCTGATCGTCTTTTGGAGATAACTGAAACGGTAGTAAAGGTTGAGTGATGACAAATGTTAGATACTATGGATCTGGAGCAAGAACGTGGTATCACTATAAAAATGACGCCAGCTAGAATGCTCTGGAAAGGTATAGAATTAAATCTTATAGACACACCTTGACACGTAGATTTTCAATATGAGGTGTCTAGATCTTTATCTGCAGTAGAGTGAGTTGTCTTACTAGTTGATGCAAGCCAAGGTATTCAGGCACAGACATTAAGTACTTTATATATGGCTATAGAAAATAACCTAACTATTATTCCGGTTTTGAATAAAGTCGATCTTCCTGCTGCTGACCCAGAGCGTGTAGCTAATGAAATTGAAAAAACTATAGGTTTGGATAAGGATGAGATTATTGCTATCTCCGCAAAAACTGGTCAAAATGTCGAACAAGTATTAGATGCAGTTATTGAAAGAATTTCTAGTCCAGATGTATTTAAAAAAGAGAATAAGAATAAATTCGATATAAGTCAAACAGAACAAGATGTGCCAACATGACTTTCTCGTGCACTTATTTTTGATAGTGTGTTTGATCCCTATAAATGAGTAGTAGCCTTTGTCAAAGTTGTTGATGGCTCATTTAAAAAATGAGATGAACTGCACCTAATTTATTCAGAAACAGTTATTCATCCTCCAGAGGTGTGATTTTTTACACCAAAATATGTGAAAGATGATGTGTTGAAGGAGTGACAAATTTGATATATTGTGACAGGGAAAAAAAGTGTTAGAGATGCAAAGATTTGAGATACTATTGTTTGATTGCCAAATAAAGAACAGAGAGTGAAATGATCAACATTAGATCCGTATACTATTCCATGATTTGAATCTGTGAAACCTTTTGTCTTTGCTTGAGTTTATCCTATAGATACTGATCAATACGATAAACTAAAATCAGCTTTCGAAAAACTCTCCCTAAATGACTCAGCAATTAGCTATGAATATGAACAGTCACAAGCTATGGGGCATTGATTTAGGTGTGGATTTCTTGGTATGTTGCATATGGATATTATCAAAGAACGTTTACGAAGAGAGTATAATATGGAAACTATTTTTACTACCCCTACAGTAACCTATTTAGTAAAGAGTAGAGACTTTAAAGACGAACGTATTTTGTCACAATCAAATGTAAGAGCAGTGATTGATGCATGATTACATGAGTATGTATTGAGTGTGGAAAAGTACATAGAGATTGCTGATGATCCACAAGCTTCAACATTGGAATATAAAGCAGAAAAGTTGGCAGACGATCTTAAGCCATGGTTGTTAGTGAAGTCTTGATGACGTATGCCAGAGCAATGAGCTATTGAAGAAATTCGAGAGCCGATAGTTGAGGTAGAAATTGTGTGACCAGAAGAATTTAGTGGGAATATTATGGGTCTTGCTCAAGAGTATAGAGGTGAGATGAAAGGTATGGAGTACTTAGATGCAGATAGACTAGTTTGGAAGTATGATATGCCAATGGGTGAGATAGTGGTAGACTTTTATGATAGAATAAAATCTGCAACAAAATGATATGCGACTATGAATTATGAATTTAAGAGATATCAAGCTGCTGATTTAGTGAGGTTAGATATGTGGATAAACAAAGAAAGAGTAGAAGCGTTTAGTCTCGTTGTGCATAAAGATAAAGCATATCATGCATGAAGAGAACTTGTTGATAAGCTCAAAACACTTATTCCAAAACATATGTTTAGTATTCCATTACAGGCTGGTATATGAGCAAAAATGGTTGCTCGTCAAACAATCTCTGCTATGCGTAAAGACGTTACTGCTAAATGTTATGGTTGAGACATCTCTCGTAAGAAAAAGTTATTGAAAAAACAAAAAGAAGGAAAAAAGAAAATGAAACAAATGGGATCTGTTAGTGTTCCTGGAGATGTGTTTATGAAAATGGTGCAAAGATAGACAACTTTTTTCAAAATAAAAAAAATCCTAGCAATATATGATAATATATTGAAGAATCTATTCCCATTCGATAGTTGCTGGTGGTTTGTCAGAAATGTCATATACTACACGATTAATACCCTTGACCTCACCAATAATTTTTTTTGATATATGTCATAGAAATTCATAAGGTAGATGTACCCATGAGGCAGTCATACCATCTACTGAATGAACAGCTCTTAGAGCTACTGTTTGCTCATAGGTTCTTTCATCTCACATAACTCATACCGACTGTACAGGTAATAACATCACACCTGCTTGCCAAACACCTTCATACAATACTGTGCCATCATCACTTTTCCAACCCTTGAGTCCTTGGATAAATATATGATCTACTTCTTGCAGTAGAGCCACACGTTCTGCAGTAATTTCTTGTCCTATGATACGGATTGCAAGACCTGGTCATGGGAAAGGATGGCGTCCTATTATAATTTCTGGTATTCCAAGATCTCTTCATACACGTCTCACATCATCTTTGAATAGATAGCGCAGGGGTTCTATGAGTTCTACGTGCATATCTTCAGGAAGTCCTCATACGTTGTGGTGTGACTTGATTGTCGATGATGAGTTTGCTCCTACACTTACCGACTCAATTACATCTGGATAGATGGTTCACTGTCATAGCCATCTTGCATCTTGATGCTCGATAGCTTTTTCTTGAAATATATCGATAAATACTTTACCAATAATTTTTCTTTTTGCTTCAGGCTCAGTAGTGCCAGCTAACGCATCATAGAAACGTTGCTTAGCGTCGATACCTTCTACGTTTAGTCATATATCTTTATATGTTTGGAGTACTTGTTCATATTCTCATTTGCGGAGCAATCCATTGTCTACAAAAAAACAGTTAAGTTGACTACTAATTGCCTGGTGAATGAGAGTTGCAGCAACAGTAGAATCCACTCCTCATGAAATTGCCATAATACATCTATCAGAACCAAGTTGTTTTTTGATATTGGTAATACATGATTCAGCAAAGTTATGAGGAGTCCAACTATCTGGAGTACAACTACATGGGCCAAATAGAAAATTTGCAATCATCTGACTTCCATATGTGCTATGATATACTTCTGGATGAAATTGAACTCCATATACTGGCATATCTACATCTGTACGTTCATATGCTGCAAGCACACCATCACTTATACCTATGCTACGCATATTTTTTTTATTGATTTGCGTGATAGTGTCGCCATGAGACATGAGTACAGTGTTCTCTTCTGGGATGCCTTTCCATAATATATGTGTTCATGTACACTGTAATTCTGATGTACCATATTGACGATGTTGAGATGAATGTATTGTACTACCACTATGATGTGCGATAAGTTGTGCGCCATAACAAATACCTAGTACTGGTATGGTTCATATAAGTGCATCTAGATCAATGCGAGGAGAATTAGATTCATTTACTGAGCATGGACTTCCAGACAGAATAACTCATGCGACATGATCATCAAGAGTAATTGTATCATGATAAGGTATTATTTCACTATATATACCGAGTTTTCTAACTTCTTTGGCTATATTTTGAGTGAATTGTCCTCAGAAATCTATGATAAGTATTTTTTCTCCATCATAAGAGTTAGTAAATTGAGAATGCATGAGCTCAAAAGAGATAAATATATGAAATATACTCTATTTATTTGCTATAGTTTGGAGCTTCTTTTGTGATAGTGATATCGTGTGGATGACTTTCTTGCATGCTTGCAGAAGTTATTTTGGTAAATTCTGCTTTCCATAACGCTGAAATAGTAGGTGCTCCACAATATCACATTCCAGCTCTTAGTCATCAAAGGTATTGGTGCATAACTTCTGATAGTGTTCATCTGTATGGAACTCTTCACTCAATACCTTCGGGTACTAGCTTTTTTGCTTGTTTTTCATTCTCTTGAAAATATCTATCTTTTGATCATTTTTGCATTGCACCTAATGATCACATTCACCTATAAGTTTTAAATTTTCTTCATTGATAGATGATAGTTTCTCCTGGAGCTTCTTCTACTCCAGCAAATAATGATCATGCCATAATAACTGACGCTCCTGCTGCTAAGGCTTTTGTTATATCACCAGAATAACGAATTCCTCCATCAGCAATAACCGGAATTCATGTTCATTCTAGAGCTTGTGCAACCTGCATGATTGCAGAAAGTTGCGGCATTCCTATTCAAGCAACAATTCTAGTAGTACAAATACTTCCAGGACCAATACCTACTTTCACGCCATCTACACCAGCTTCAGCTAGAGCTAGTGCTGCAGCACCAGTTGCGATATTTCCACCAATAACTTGTACCTTTGGATAGGTGTTTTTGATATCTTTGATAGTACGTAGTACTCATGCTGAATGTCCATGTGCAGTATCTACAAATAATGCATCTACTCCAGCTGCCACTAGTGCTTCAATCCTTTCATAGACGTCTCATCATACTCCAACAGCTGCTCACACTCTTAGACATCCATTAGAGTCTTTGCATGCGTGTGGGTAATTTGCTGTTTGCATTATATCTCTAAAGGTAATTAAACCAATAACATGGTCTTTGTCATCTACAATTGGTAACTTTTCTATTCTATGTTCTTGTAAGATATCTTTTGCTGTGTCTATACTGGTACCATGTGGAGCAGTAATGACTTGTTTTGTCATAATGTCAGCTATTGGTTTGTTTGTGTTTGTTTCAAATCTAAGATCTCTTTTTGTAACAATACCTACTAATTTTTTGTTTTCATTGATAACAGGAATTCCACTGATATTATATTCTTGCATGACTATATGTAAGTCTGCAATAGTTGCTTTATGGTCAATAGTTGTAGGATGAAGTACGGTTCCATTTTCAAATCTTTTGACACGAGCTACATGTTCAGCTTGTTGCTTTATGGTCATATTTTTATGAATTACTCATAATCATCATTCATGAGCGATAGCAACAGCAAGATTCCATTCAGTTACTGTATCCATAGCTGCAGAGATGATAGGAGCATGTAGTTGTATTTTTTTAGTAAGTTGTGTAGTGAGTAGCACATCACGAGGCAATACTTCTGAAAAAGCAGGAACAAGAAGTACATCATCAAATGTGAGTGATTCACTTATACATCTTTCAGTCATGAGAGAAGAGTGGTGATTATTTAAAAAGTTATGCAAGGTATTAAAAAAAACGCACCAAAAGATGGTGGTTTGTTAGTTCGCATGAGTTTGTTCGTCTTTGTGTATTTCCATAATAAGCTATATCTTTTTTTGCTCACTTTTCAATGGTATATTATGGTTGATATAAAAAACTGTATACAGTATACTAAATAAAATTTACTTCTGGTTCTATATGTATACCGAATGTAGTGTATACTTTTTGTTGTATATATGCAGAGATATCTACAATATCTTTTCATGTTCATCATCCATGATGAACTAAAACAAGTGCATGGTTTTTGTATGTGCCTACAGCATCTTTTGTTATTCATTTTAGTCCGGACAGATCAATAAGTTGGCCTGCTGAGAGTTTTATATTATCTTGATGAGGATGTCAGACTATTTGTGGATGTTGCTTTTGTAGGTTTAAATATTTTTCTTGAGTAACGATTGGATTTTTGAAAAAACTTCATGCAGTTCATATACGAGTTCGGTCAGGTAATTTTTCTGCACGTATATCAGCGATTATGGTAGCGACAACCGCTGGAGTAATGTCTTTGTGTTTAAGCATTTCAAGTTTTTTTTTGATTGCTCAATATGAGATGTTCGGTGTATATATTTCTGGAGTATATTTTTGCAAGCAGAGCGTGACATGAGTAATACATACCTTATTTTTCAATGTTTGCTTGAATATTGAGTCACGATATCAAAACGCACATGCAGTATTTGATAGTGTATGAACTTTTCATGTACTGAAATCTACATATGTTACTTCAGTAATACTATCGGCAATCTCTACTCAGTAAGCTCAAATATTTTGCATAGGTGCAGCGCCCATATTTCAGGGTATACTGATAAGATTTTCTATTCACGTATATCATTGTTCTATACTCCACAGAACAAAAGAATTCCAGTTTTCTCAAGCTCCAACTTGAATATGAATATCCCTAGTGGTTTGCTGTATTATTTTTTTTCACAGGATATTATTTTTAATTACGAGTCATTCAAAGGTAGGTGTTGTAAGTAGTATATTAGACCCGCCGCCCAAAATAAGATGTGAAGATCATAAAAATACATCATGTGAGATTAGTTCCTGTAAGTCTTGAATATTATGTATTTCTACAAAATATCTTGCTAGACAGTGCAAGTGAAAGGTGTTATATGGAAATAGGTCGATGTTTTTTTGTATATGCATACAAAGATTATTAGTGATTTTGTGTGTAATTGCATGAGAAAATAAGTATATATTTTTTATGACTACGAGACGTATAAAGACTATTTTGGACCGTATGCAAGAATTGTTTGGTGATTACCCTACAACAGAATTGAACTATGAAACACCTTTTCAGTGTCTTATTGCAGTCATGATGAGTGCTCAGACTACAGATAAACAAGTGAATGTAGTAAGTGCATCCTTATTCAAAAAAATAAAATGACCTCAGGATGTTGTTGATATGTGATTGGAAGTATTTGCACAGCAGATAAAAACAATCTGACTCTGGAAATGAAAAGCAAAAAATATATATACAACATCGCAACGTTTATTGGAACTCTCGTGAGATTCTAGTACGTGAGTTTCTCGTTCAACGTTCCCTAATGAGTATGTGTATCGTGATAGTAAAGACGTGTTTGCTCATCATGGATATATCATTCCAGATACTATTGAGGAAATGGTGAAGTTGCTATGAGTAGGAGAGAAGACTGCGAAGGTCGTGTTGTATGTATTATATAAACAACGTCGAGTTGCTGTAGATACTCACGTGCATCGTGTGATGAATAGACTAGCAGTAGTTGACACGAAAACTCCTTTGCAAACATCGAAATTATTAGAAGATATTATTCCAGATAGTTATAAAGATATTGCTCATCATACAATTATTTATTTTTGAAGGTATTTGTGCATTGCTCGTAAACCTCAATGTGAAAGATGTCCACTGACTAGGATGTGTAGATGGTATAAAGAGAATAAAAATACATAGTGTTTGTATGTAGTTGAATATATTCTTGTATATTTTCTTTATAACTAACTTCCAAATAATTTAACCTACAGTTTAGAAGGATGACGTCATAAGGGGCACAGCTAAATATATTTGTCAGTTTAGTTATTGCAGAAAATACATGCAAATAGCTATTGCCCACATATATATCATAATTTATTTACTTCTTTTGATACTATGAAATATCCACTTGCAGAACCACAGCGATGAAAAGATTTGTTACTATGGGCAAATGAGTCATTTGTGTGAAATGATATCTTGGTGATGCTTGCTCCAGTACTTGCAGACGGCATAGTATTGACGTATCCAATACTCTTATTAGTTTGGTATGTACGATGAGTGAAAGAAAAAAATGATATATATAAATATGGTGCACTATATGTGTTTAGTAGTGCTGTTGCTGTAGCAATAGTAGCTTTTCTAGTTCAAGTATTTGTAGATAAATCTAGACCAGAATGATATATAGGCAATGCAGACATGTTGATCATGGATCATTTACCTACAGCGCCATTTCCATCAGATCATGCAAGTGTATGATTTGCGGTAGCAGTGGCTACCTTATTGCGAGCATATCGTAAGGATAAAAGCAAATTGAAATATGTTGGTTGGTTCTTATTTGTATGAGCAGTGGTGATGGCCTGTTCTAGAGTAGGAGTAGGTATTCATTGGCCTACGGATGTTCTTGTATGAGCAATGCTATGAACTTTAGTTGCTTGGGTTTTGTCAACGAAGTATGTACGAAGTCTATGTGAAATATATGTATATAAGCCTTTGGTACGTGTGCAAAAATGGCTGTTTTCGAAAGTGGGTATTGACTGATAAATGATTAGTTGTCTTATGATAAATAATATGTATAGAATATATACAGATATTTTTCTGATAACGCTTAAAAAATATAATAAGCTATGGACTTTAAAATTAGAGATATTGAGTGGGGATTACTGTTAACTAAAATAGTTCTTACGCTCAGAAGTAAGATTTCTCCAACTTACCGCTGGACAAGGTATCCAGTATTTCTACTAATTCTTTTGAGTATAGTAGGAGCTATGCCAAGGTTATTGCTTTCTTTATTGATTTTCTTGAGACTTATTCATATTTTGTATACTTTTTGTAGATTAGAGTATGAGTATGAGAATGAAGTTAGTGAAGAGAGTAACCATAAACTTGGCTTTGTGCAACTTTACACATATTCATTAGCAGTAATGGTGATGATATGTGAATTCTTGTTTCTAGAATTATTGTGGGGAATATTGTTTATTATAATCTTAGATTTATTTCACTATAGTATGTTTTGGAGAAAAAAACAAACCTTTTGGTATCGTGAGATTTCCATTATGAGAACAGTTATCTCATATGCATTGCTTTTTATATATGCTTTTATGCATGTATTCTCAGGAATGTGGGTGATCTTATGGTATCCTGCATTTTTAGGACTCATTGTGCTCACGTTGGTGCAAATGATCCTATATATCTTTAGACCGCCTCAGGTCTAAAGATTTTTTTGTATTTGTTTGTTGAAAAAATCTAAGATATTCGTAGGTTGTGTATACATATGCTCTCGTAGTTTAACCGGATAAAACGACTCCCTCCTAAGGAGTAGCTCTGCGTTCGAGTCGCGGCGGGGGTAAATAGAAAAAAAGTAACTCCATCTACAACGTATGTCGTTCGCAGCTCTGCGAGCTAAGTAAGTTCGGCAGCTAGTATGAAAAGTAAAAGTGAACATGAGGAGAGAAATAATAGAATGAAAGATAGTCACAAGAAAAAGTAGCCTCACGTAAGTCGCGGCGGGGGTAAATAGAAAAAAAGTAACTCCATCTACAACGTATGTCGTTCGCAGCTCTGCGAGCTAAGTAAGTTCGGCAGCTAGTATGAAAGGTAAAAGTGAACATGAGGAGAGAAATAATAGAACGAAAGATAGTCACAAGAAGAGTAGTATATAGTAGAAAGTGATTTAAAAAATAGTCTGAAATAAGTAAAACCATAGTATACAATTTTTATTATCTCTATTTTTCTAATGCATGGACACAAATAATATACAAGAGTTACAAAAAAAATATATGGACTATAACCATGCATATTCTCAAGTAATTTCATGATGGGAGTCAATTCTTCGTGGTGTTATGCAATATAAAAAACAATCTGAAGATATATATATAAATACTACATTGTTTTCTTGAGAAAAGATAATCAAAAAATGATTGGTTATAGAAAAACAAAAGGAAATACAAAAAAATATAGTTTCGTTAGAAAAAATACTTTTCGCTTTACGTAATGATAAAGATTTTTTTTCGACATGAATTGCTAGGTTTTTGGAACGTAATATAGATAAAACTATAGGAGTATTTTTTTTGATAAGTCATGCGACATTATGGATTGAAGCAAATAAGTGATGATTATATGTCCATAAAAAGCATTTACGTACATGTCATGAAATGACATTATTGTATAATAAAAATACTCTATGAAAGACCTTGCATAGTCAGCCAATACAAAAGAGAAATATTGAGAAGTATCTCTTATCTTTATATACTTCTAGGTCAGTTGAAGGAGAGGGGATTTTTAAGAACCGACTTAAACGTGAATGAATACTTAAAGAAGAACATGAAAGTCTACTAGATGTTGTTAACGAAGCAAAGCTGTCAGTCGATGAGTCTCTATCAATACTGTTGGTATGTATTGAGACAATGCTTCGTATACATAAAGATCCGAGACATATTGTTCTTTTTCTAGAGAAAAAATTCTTACTTACTGAACATGCTAATTTTTCTAGATTGCTAGATACATTACATATACGTTATGTATTTGAAAAAAAAGAAATTTGAAATGATTGTTTTTGTATTCAGGTTGGCTCTTCATGATGGAGAATATCTAAGAATATATTATATGTGCCTATATGATGATTAGATATTAGTTTATTAACATTGTGTGAAATTATAGATCATGAACTTGGAACTCATGCTGCTACTAATCTTGCAGATACAGCATTATTGAATAGAAGATCTCATTGATATTCAAAGATGGAAGAATGAATGGCAGTATTGAATCAACGTATGGTAAGTTGTGTCTCACTATGAAAACTCAAAAGAACACCAACGTTTCATCATGTTGCTTGTTATTTTGCTGAATGCATGGGCTTTGATGAGCTCAAAGATATATTGTATGACTTTTTTTTGTTGCTATGAAATACAAAGCGTTTGGCAAATAAAAATGCTCAACTTACAGCTTTGAGAGCAAAAAGGTATGTATTATTTTCGTTGCCATGAGCTAACAGTCATTTATTAGCATATACAGATGGATATTTATATTTTTTGGATATGTTTGCAAAATCTCAAAAAACAGAGGATAATTCATTTCGTTTGCTTCGAAAGCGAATGCATTTGTGAAAATTTACATCAAAGGACCTCAATGACATAAAACCTTTTTTGCGTAACATAAAATCTGATGTATATGATATTGCTAAACCAATATATTTTTGACGTTGTATATATCATTCTCTAGTTTTATCTAGATCTATAGAAGAGATTATAGAGAAGGATGCTAGATATAATCGAACAGGTACGTTAGATCAGTTTGAGAAAAAGTGCCTGGAAAAGTTATGTAAGGATGTTGGAAGTATTATTTCCTCAAAACACCATCAATAGCTTGAAGTATAGGCAATGAGTGAATATTAGTATTGTTGAGGTTACGAAATCAAGGATTAGAGTTCATTTCTATTAGATACCATTTCATATGTGTACTATCGTACATAAAATCTAGTGAAAATATATCTTTTTCTTTTGGTTGTATACTCATTATAATATTGGTAACATGAGCAATTAGATCCTGAGGTAACTTTTCAAGTGGAATATAGCGTGCGGTTCATCCCTGAGATACATTTACCTTGAAATCTCACGTGTTTGGTTTTTCTCTTATCACACAATCTATTAGTGTTGTTCCTACATAATACAGTCTTAGATCATGATTAGCTTTTGTGATTCATGGACATCAGTCTTGTGTGTTGATTTTTTTCTGAACTATGTAAACAAATCATAGATTTTTCCAGGTATTTTTATTATCTATGATGTCTTGTGTTTTATATAATTCCACTCACATTCATCAATTTCCATAAATTGGTTTTAGAATAATCTCTTCTCAAAATCTTTTTTGAGAATGAACATCGTCCAAAAAATACTTTAGTAACATACTTTCTGGCTGAAATTCACAGAGAAATTCATAGGTATGGAGTTTATTGTCTGCTATTTGTGATACATGTTCGCTACAGATTACTGTGTGTGCAGATAACGTATGGTAGATAGCATATGTATGATACGAACAAAGATTTCGTACGATATCTGGAGAATATGATGTGTTTAGGCTAATAAACATATCTTTTTCATCATTGTACTCCCAACAATTACTAAACTGTTGGGTTTCTGGAGAGTATTCGTCTAAGACAACGTATGTGAATTCTATATCGCTACTTTTGAAATAGCTAAGTATGAGACTATCTCTTTCTTTTGCTGACTTCAAAGGAGTCAGATTGAGATATGGATGTGAAACTTTTTTTAGGAGTCATATACGCATAGGAAATCTATATCTAAAACACGTGGATCGTAAATAATATGCGCAAAGAAACAATAGCTAACTACAGTAAAAGTATTTACAAATTTTTTAATATGCTTTTAGTATGCTTTTTTAATTATTGACTTGGACATTGGGATGCAATGCCTATAGAGAGGGTGCTATTATTTATAGTAGATTTTTATTTTTAATGTATTCATGGATCGAAGTTTCATCTTTATGATTATTTGATTTTCATTAGCAGCATATTCAGTGATTGCTAATGATAGTATTCAGACATTAGGTACGTTTTTAGAATCAAACAAAAAAACAGCATGGTGGAAATTAGCAACAGCCGCAAGTGTGATTGCAGTAGTCGTCATTACTTATAGCTGGGTAGTCAATGGTGGAGATATTTCTTGGGGAAGATTATCTACAAAGTGAATAGATTTTCCTGCAACATTTACTATTTGGCATGCGATTGCTCCGTTGTGACTACTATTTTAACAAGGTATGGTATTCCTGTGAGTACATCTTTGCTTATACTTAGTGTGTTTGCTACTAGTTCAACGATCTGAAAAATGGTATCAAAGAGTGTAATGGGATATGCAATTGCATTTATTGTAGCATATGTATTACGGTTTGCGGTTATAACATTGTATGAGAAAATAACTCAAGAAAGTAAGAAGTTTTGATGGTTTGACCGAGTTAGTGATCATGTCAATTGGAGATACTTACAATGGATGTCTACATGATATTTGTGGGCTGTTTGGTTGATGCATGATATGGCAAATATTGCTGTATATTTACCTCGTCAGATGTGAATAGAATATTTACTCTTTACCTTAGTACTTATTGTATGAGGGTTATTCTATATTTTTTGGAAAAGATGATGAAAAATACAGAATATTGTTTCAACAAAAACATGAACAGATTATATCAAAGCTGCGACACTTATTGATTTTGTATATGCATGTGTACTCTTATATTTCAAAGAGTTGAATAGTGTACCAATGTCGACTACATGGGTATTTGTATGATTATTAGCTGGTAGAGAAATTGCATTATCTCATTTTACCTTGCATGGTAAAACACTGAGAAAAGTATTTCCAATGGTACTAAAAGACTTTGCAAAAGTATTGCTTGGACTTGTATTGAGTATAGGCCTTGCATTTGCAGTAGGCGCAGTATCGGGTATGTAAGAAATATAATATTAAAGCACTGCATTAAAAACACAGATGTGAACCATCTGTGTTTTTAAGTATTTCTCTTGAATAGATACTAATCTTCTTCAGCTATTTTTAACTTCTTAAATACTTTTGCCTCTTCGTTTTCTAGATATGTGTGTTGCAGTGCAGTCACTAATCTTTTTGCAGACTGATACAGGTAGTGATCTAGATTTAGTAATGTTGCTATATTAAGTTGTTGGAGTTCTTTTTTTGTAAGCTTTGAAGATAGTTCTTTTGTTAGATATTCTACGAAATGACGATGGTCAGACTTGATTGACTGGAGTGCATCAGAAAGTTCTTGAAAATTCTTTTTGTCATACTCCTTATCAACTATATTGGCTACATGTGTATAATACACTGCTGCGTTGGTTAGTACTTTTTGTGTCAGTGTTTTCATTGTCTTATTGCTTGATGATTGAATATCTTGCAAATCATGATAAATATTTTTTATAGATTTTGCAGATTTTGTACATGCATAAATTGTTTGTTCAATATTTTCTAGCAGATTCCTATCTTTCTTTGAAAGATTTTGTGTCTTTGCAGGTAGAAGATATTCTAGCATAATATCGCTTGTATGTTTAACCTTATCATACATTGCTGCATGTGTTTTCTTATCCCATGGGATAAGATTTTTCAGAATATGATCTACGCTTACATTAGGGGTATCGAGCAGAGCTCTATCTAATCAAAATGCATATCTATTATAGTCAAATACTTCATCTATAAGTGTCTTATTATCTTCGTGTAATGCATAAATTTGAGCTAATGAAAAGGTAACTCATTGTTTTTTCATTTGAGCTTGTTCGATATGAAGTGTGTTTGCATCTTTTTTGATAGGGACCAACCATTGAACAAACTTGGTAAATGGAACTAAAAAGAATCCAAATAATATAGCAGTAGATGCGTTGAAAATAATATTTAGTACTGCATTACCCATAATCGGATTGTCAGCGAAACCTAAGACATCATTTGTAAACCATATATACTGCCAGAAGAAGACAACTCCAATTACTCATGACAGAAAATTAAATAAGACATGGGAAGTAGCAATTTGTCTTTTTATGCGACTTCCACCTAGTGATCAAATAATTGCAGTAAATGTCGTTCATATATTTGATCACATGGCTATAGCAATCGATGCTGGGAAAGTAATAATTCCAGCATCTAGAGCAGCCAATGCCATAATTCATAATGCTCCACTTGATTGGATAACGAGCGTAACAATAATTCATAAAATACCAAACTTCCACAATGCCATATCTGCGTACTGTACCAGATCAAAACTAGCTTTGATAGCATCAACACTTTCTTTCATAAAATCTAACCCTAGAAATAGGAGTCCGAATCCAACGAGCAACTTTGCCCATTGTTCTTTTTTTTCACTTAGATTAAATATTAATGCTAGTCATCAAACCGCAATCATGGGAAGTGCAAAAGCAGAAATTTTAAAGCTACCAAAACCAATAAAAGCTGCTAATAATGGCAACATTGGTGATCAGATATTTGCTCAGAAAATGAGTCAAATTGCATTTTTTAAAGCAAGAACACCCGCACCTGCGAATGCTAGAATGAGTAGAGACAATAAACTACTACTTTGAAGAATACTAGTTGTCCAAAATCCTGTAAAAATAGATGTTCGTCCATTTTTAGTATATTTTTGAAGAATGTCTTTTAATTTGTTTCCTCACAAAAATTTGATTGCATGTTCAAATACATTCATACCAAAAATAAGCACTCAGATTCAGGCCAACAGTAGCCAAATATCAAATTCCATAAGAGCAGTATATAATAGAGTAAATATTATTTTTCGTCGTTTTCTACATAATGTTTATCATAGCTTTTCTTTTTACCAATACTATTTAAGACAACAAAGATAAGTATGAATAGAATAGTCAATATAAGACCACCAACAAGTCATCGTTTTATGTATGTTCCAAAATTTGACCTAATAGTATGCATCTGACGACTAACTTTGAATGAAAGCCAAATGAGTGCCAACGAAAATATGAGAAAAAGGACTCACATTCACACTCGAGCTCGAACATTTGTTTTGTTTTGTTCTTCATCCTTATAGCTATCAAAACGAGTCATATATATAGTATGTTAAATGTATCTAAGTATATTCTCTCTATAGTGTCTTGTCAATTTTTAACGGTATGAAAATATATATCGATTATTGAGTATGTATAGAGCTTATCTTATTTTTCTTGTTTTCTTCACTATTTTTCTTTTTTGTTATTCATAGTGTATACATGTATACATTTATTATATGGTTGTGAACATGTCGAATAGAATTGCTTTGGTAGTAGTATGAATCCTGGTAGCTTCATTTCTACTTTTTTGGCATAAATGAAATATTGAAGTGCAGTATGGATATGATCTGCATGAGCAAGGAGATCAGGCATATACTACAACCTGACAATTATTAATTAGTCCTTATTGAGTGCAGGATGAGATTATAGAATTACTTTCTGAGACAAAATATGAATTAGAAATACGAATGTATCAATTTACCTCAAAAGAGTTGTTACAGGTAGTTAAAAATCTAAGTATACTTGGTGTAGACGTAGAAATGATACTTGAGAATAATACATATGGTGGGTCTTCAAAAGAACGAGATCGTGTTCGTACGCAACTAGAGCCAGCATGAGTTGAAATGGAGTCTGATGAAGCTATGTGAACGAACTTTGTTCATGCAAAGACTATGTTGATTGACGATAAAACATATATCATTAGTACTGCAAATCTTTGATATACTTGATTCTGGAAAAATAGAGAGTATCGATTTATTTGAGATCAGCAACCTATAGCAGATAGCTTGTCTTTACTTTTTGATAAAGATATGCTTGGGGAAAAATTATTATACAAAGATATTCATCCATCCTTATTGATATGTCCATTGGATTGTAGAAAAAAAATTATAGATGTATTGTGGAGTGCAAAAGATTCTATACGTATACAAACTCAGTATATTCAAGATGAAGAGGTGGTAGGTGTATTACAAAAAAAGAAGCTAGAGTGAGTAGAGGTTCGTATACTCGTATGAGAATATCAAGATGATGGTTGGTTAGAAGATTTATGAACTGGTGTATTGATTATGGATCATGTGTATGTTCATGCGAAAAATATATTGGTAGATGATGAAATATTTCTTATGTGAAGTATGAATCTATCCACAAATGCCCTCGATAATAATAGAGAAATATGAATTCATATAGATGATCCAAAAGCTATTGCTTCTTTCTCCAGACAGTTTGAGTCTGATCGAAAGGAAACTAATATATGAAAATAACATTGGTTCAGGATAAAAAAAAGATATAGTTCTTGTACTATATCTTTTTTGCTAGTATGTCACTACCTAATAAAACAATAACTATAGACTGTGATGGTGTTCTTTCAGCAACTGCTGAATCAATTTTGACATATAATCATCACACAATAAAGTGAATTTCTGCAGACATCAATGATATTACGAATCATCGATTTCATATGATTCCCAAATTTTGATTAACTATAGATGAAGCAAAAGACTTGTGGTATAGATTTTACGAACAATCATCTCATGAAAACTTGTTTCCCGAGCCTGGAGCTATACATGCAGTACGTGACTTAAAAGAACAATGATATCGTTTGATTGTTGTTACAGCTAGAGTTGATGCTTGGAAGGATCAAACTCTTGAGTGGTTAGAATATTATTTTCCGGACATGTTCGATGACGTGGTTTTTACAAATGACCTTACATCATCTGCTAAGAAAAAATGACGAGTTTCATCGAGACTTTGAGCATCGTTACACATTGATGATCATATTGATTATGCTGAGTGTACGTGTAATTATGTTGTTCCTACCTTTTTGTTTACTAAACCCTGGAATAGAGTATATACAGTGAAAAATCCACTAATGACAAGAGTGCAATGATGGAAAGAAGTTTTAGTTCACATGGCATAGATAATGCACGAATATGATATAAGCTGATTTCAAAAACGCATACTTGCTTGGTATGCATTGAATAAAAGAGACTTTCCTCGAAGAGATACATTTGATCCATATAAGGTATTTGTTTCTGAAACAATGTCTCAGCAAACACAAGTGGAGCGCGTGGTTCCCAAATTTGATTTATGGATGAAAGAATTGCCAGATTTAGTTTCTTTGGCAGAGGTAGATAAGACGAGACTATTACAGCTATGGTCATGACTTTGATTTAACTCTAGAGCAATTAGGTTACAAAATTGTGCGAAAATTTTGGTTGAATCATATAATTGTTGTATCCCCAAAGACCGTGAAGCACTTTTATGATTACCTGGTATCTGACCATATACATCAGCATCGATTCTTGCTTTCGCATACAATATAGAAGTGCCTGTAGTTGATACAAATATAAGAAGAGTACTGATTCGAGAACTATGATGTGATGAGTGTGCGACACCGAAAGAACTAGAAAAAATCGCACGTGACTGTATTCCTAAAGGTAAATCAAATGATCGACACAATGCTCTGATGGATTATGGAGCAACAGTGGCTACAGCAAGAGCTACGTGAATCAAGCCTGTATCAAAACAGTCAAAATTCGCTGGTTCTCCTAGGCAAACCAGAGGTAAAATTCTCAAATATTTATTAGAATATAAAACCATAACAGAAGCTCGTTTGAGAGTTTTATTTCCTCATAAAAAATTTGATGATATTTTGTTAGGTTTGGCAAAAGATGAGATTATTATGATCAAAAATAATCAGGTGTCTATAGCACAATAACATATGTTTTGATTTTTTTGACAAATAGTAAAGCTATAACTATAGTCTAAATGCGATAGAAATCTGGTATTCGTTAACAAAAAGAAAAATTCATAAAAAGAAAGGTGATTGGAACGTACTACGCAAGTAGATGATGAAGCATTGGTGCATTGTGGACGCATTATTATGGTGCATGTATACGGATTACCCAAAAGAGTAGGTCGTGTAACCGCGTATGTAGTTGGCTTCAGATTCACGAACTGACGTCTTTCATGTGTAAAGAACGGATTAAGTTACTTAGGTAATCTAATCTGTTTTTTTATATGTTTTATAAATTTGCAAAAATATATGTTGGTAGATATACTTATTGTAGTAAAGTTTAGTTTTTTGTTGTACTCATGCCCTATATTCACGCTCAGGATAATGCCTGAATTAACTTAACTAATGATTGTTTACAGAATGGTTCCTGCTCATTGAATATCTATGAGACATTAAATATTAGGCAGGATGTAACACAAAATGATGCTCAGACATTAGTGCAGGATATATTCTTGGCTTCAACATTTTTTATTGGTACTCTAGCTGCTATTGGTTTTCTTGTGTCTGGTATGATGATGATTTTTGGTGGAGCAAGTGAATCAATGTATGAGCAAGGTAAAAAGTGATTTAAATATTCAATTATAGGTATTCTTCTTGTAGTGTTCAGTTATTCTTTGATTAGACTTGTGGAGTATATTGCTCAAGGAAGAACATAAGATGTTGTATGTGTAGCTTGTTTCTTTTTTCTATAACTATATACACAAAGTAGATCTCTTTGTGTTTTTTTGATTATTATGACTAATAATACAAACCTTTTTGTTCACTTGTCTCGTGAAAAAATTCTCCTTATGGGTAATTGATTTTCAAAGGAATTGCCTTATTTTGATATTGAAAGAAAATTACCTCTATTACTTATAGATACTATCCAAGAGTATGGTATAGATTCCATATGTGTATATAATTGACCTTGAAGTTTTACTACGCTAAGGTTAGGCTGTCTGATTATCAATACTATAGAGAAATATGCTGAGAAAGATATTGTCTTATACTCGATAGGCAAACAAAAACTTCTTGCACAAGCATATAAAGATTGATTATTGCCATCTATATGATATGTGTTTATTGGACAGAAGAAAAATATGTGGGAAGTAAAGAAATTAGTTGATGAAGAATTAGAACGATCTACACGTATTGTATCTGTACAAGACATGGAACAATTGCCTGAAAAATATTTTATAGATGCGTGTGATCATATGCTATTGGAGTATCTGGAAGAATCAAATATGGTAGATATACACGGTGATGGATCCCATATATTTGTTTCCTATAAGGATCAAAAGAGACCTTATGATATATTTACTATAGCAAAAAAAGTAGATGAATTAGAACCGAATTATTGTATGGAGCCCCAAATTGGCTAAATATCTTAGACTCATTATTCAATAATCTTAGCTTGTTCAGTTTTGTTCTTTTTTGTTTTGTGTATACAAGTGATGCAATTATTGTTCAACAAAAAATACTAGTATGAAAGATTATGTTTATGTATTTATTTTTAGTTTCTTTTGTGTTATATTACCTAGAGTGACATATAGTCAGACAAGCCAGTCACAGATAGATTCTGTATTTCTAGAATATATCTGGAACTGGTCACTAACTGATACTCTAGCGTCTACAAAATATTTTCAGCAGATGTATACATATCCATTATATCCATCTAAGTCATATAGATATAAAGGATATCGAGTGTATCATTTTCCAGATAGATGCGCTGATAATGTTATAGTGGTAGATACTGTATCATTATGTATTGTAGACATGTGTGTGGGAGAGTGTGACTGGTTATATACGCATGAGAAATAAAAAAACATCCACGGATTGTCGTGGATGTTTTTTGATTATTGTTCTTGAGAATTATACTAATGCTTCAAATATTTCTTTTTTGTCTGTTTTTTCTCGTGAAAATTCATCTCTTCAAAAGTGTCCGTATGCAGCAGTTGCACTATAAATAGGTCTTTTTAGATCTAGTGTAGAAATAATACCTGCTGGACTGAGATCAAAATTTTCTTCAACTGCTTGTACTATCTTGCTAAGAGCAACCTTTTCTGTTCCATAACAATCTACGTATACTGATGTAGGTTGAGCTACACCAATTGCATAGCTAAGTTGTATTTCACATTTCTCACAGACTCAGCTTGCTACAATATTTTTTGCTACATATCTTGCCATGTAAGCAGCAGATCTATCTACTTTTGATGGGTCTTTTCCTGAAAAAGCTCATCCACCATGTCTTCATACACCACCGTAGGTATCGATAATAATTTTTCTTCATGTTAGTCCTGCATCACCATGAGGCCCACCGACAACAAAGATTCCAGTAGGGTTGATATGGAACGTAGTGTTCTCATCAATCCATTCGCCACATACTTCTTGTATCACATGTTGTTTAACATCAGTTATTATTTGTTCGTTAGTTACATCTGGATCGTGTTGTGTAGAGATAACGATCGCATCCACTCTTTTTGCTTTGCCATCTTTGTACTCTACGGTAACTTGCGCTTTAGAATCAGGTCTCATCCACGTAACTATTTCTTCTTTTCTTACGTGCGCTAATCTTCTGGTAAGTCCATGCGCAAGAGTGATAGGTAGTGGCATAAGCTGTGGTGTCTCATTTGTAGCGAATCCATACATTATTCATTGGTCTCCCGCTCCTTGTTCGGAATGTAATCATTCTCATGTATTTACTCACTGAGCAATATCCAAACTTTGTTCGTGAAGCGCAATCAGTACAGAACAATGATTTCCATCAATACCATAACTTGCATCAGTATATCCAGCTTTTTTGATAACATTTCTCACTACTGTTTGCACATCAATAGTTGCATCAGTAGTCACTTCTCCTGCAACTACAACGAGTCCAGTTGTTGTTAAACATTCGCAAGCCACTCTAGACTCTGGATCTTGAGCAAGCATAGCGTCGAGTACTCCATCTGAAATTTGATCACATAGTTTGTCTGGATGTCCTTCAGATACTGACTCTGAGGTAATAAATTGTGTTTGTGTCATTGTAATAGTACAATAAATAATAAAAAAGATTCTAGTATGTTTATAGGCAAATCATTGATGCGCGTTTCTATTCAATGATTTACTAAAAAATACTTCCCCATCATGGGAAAGTATTTCATTACATAACACAAGTTATGATTCATGGAATATCTTTCCCTTTCTCAAAGACAAGCTTTGTGTATGGGTAGGAATTGGCACCGTTCCAATGGATGGTTGCCGGGGTAGTCGTAGAGCCTAATCTCTCATACCCACTCTCGATAGTCTCTGATGAATCAGAGTCGATTGCTTATGTGTATAGTGATGGAAAGTTTTTTTTCAAGTGAAAAAATAGGATGTAGTTTCTTTTTGATTATTATTTATAAAAAAAGCTAGTCGATCAACCTCGACTAGCATATTGCAATTAACATTTTTTTTGAAAAATGTTTTTACCATTCTTCATCGGCATCAATTCTGCCGATTTTTTCTTCTTCCTTTCTCTCTGTATAAATGTGCAGAAAGAGTAGTAATTTTATCATACTACCTATAAGTATTAAACAGACTAATGGTATGCATAGAAGCACCCCCATATTTTCTATCCATACTACTTCACTAATATAAATTAGTGACACTCCAGATGCTCCTAGTACTAGGAATACAACTAGAGCGATTATTTCAGTCTTACTTAGATTCATTTTTCATTTCGTTTAATTAATACTTATTTATAATATTTTGTCAAGTATAAATTGCATTATAATTAGGCTACTTTTATAAATTTACACTATCCACAATCCCACCAATATTATACTAATAGCAGCAGCCTGCATTCGAGTGATTTCTTCTTTTAGGACAATTCGTACTAATAGAAATGCTATTGGTACACCAATAATGCTCAATAGTCAGGTAAATCCATATCATCCTAGTGTTAGTGCATATGCTGAACAAAGTGTTCATCAAAATACAAAGAATGTATTTAACGACATATATAGCAGATCACGAGGTTCTATAGTCATGAGTCATTGTATTCCTGTTGTGGGTTGAGGATTGTAGAAAGAGACAAATAGGATATAAAGAAGATATATGATTCCAATGCTGGATTCAAGAATATAGGATGCTATAAATGGATCAAAGGAAGAATTATACAAACTAAAAAAATACCAATTTAATGCTGAGAGAAAACCAGCAAGAATAATAAGAACAGTTCATAGCTTAATATTTTGAAGATTCAAGTGATGAATATCAATTTTATAACTCCCTAATCGTAATGCTCAAAACGTTATAATTGCAAGTCATCGTCATTGACCAGTAGTAAATACTTCTTGTAGAACATATAAAGAGATAATCAATACTCAGAGTGATTTTACACTTTTTTTGATGACTTGTGAAATTCATGCAGGCACATAGGTATACGATTTATATGAGATGAATACATGTAACGCTCAGATTATAGCACTTATGATTATAGGTCGAATATATATTGCTAAGATTTTTTGTTCTATTCATCATCCTAGAAATACTAGTGGAATTCATGTAATAATCATAGCAATATTTCTCACTTGAGCGACACGCATGCCGTCATATTTTCTTGCATACTTTATATAAAATGTTCACTGCAATGAGTAAAACAGTGCTGCTCACACAACCAAGAGTATAACTTGTGTCATTATATATTAGTTAGATAATGTTGCCAAAAATTTCTTCTTAATCATTTTCCTATCCCAATGAGCTGTATGAAATGCTCTAAACTTCTCTATGAGATGTTCCATATTTTTAGTTTCAGCAAGAATTCCATTACTTGTATTTACAAATTCTGGTGTAGCTCATGCATTATATCACAGCACGGGGACTCATAGAGCAAGTGCTTCCATAGTAGCTATGCCGCAGCTTTCTTTGGTTAGATTTATCAGCCCACGAGATTTGCTCATGATGTCTATTTTTTCTTGTATATCACTGACATGTCCTACAAAGTGTACGGTATCTCATGCAAGAGCTTTCAGCTCATCTTCATCAGGTCAAGATCATACGACGAGTAGAGGTATATGTACTTCATTAGCCAAACGGATAATAAGATCAGTTTCTCTTACAAATTTTACCAATCTTCATACATACACATAATATTCTTTGATTTCACTACTCACTGGACTACTATGAAATAATTTGTTGATGCGAGGATATTGTATATGTGCGTTACCAAAACTTGTCTTACTTTGTCTTTTTGTATACAGATGTTTGGCACATGCTAATGTATATCTAGAGTTGCATAACACATAATCATAGTGTCTGTTTTTGCTATCTCGTTTCCTTAAATGTGAGACAAAGGGTTTGAATATGATTTTTTGCCATAAAGACATTTTTTTTATATATTCATCATAGTTTCCCCAGATATATTGCATAGGGCTATGAAGATATAAGGTTACTGGGAAATTGAATATTTTCCCTTGAGGAATACAGTTTTTTACCGATGCAAATGAAGAAATAGTAACAGTTTTTATATCTTCATGTTCTACTTTATTCCAAAGAAGTCTACATAATGTTGGAGAAAAAATAATCAAATTGCGGTAATCAAATATTTTCATGAAGATACTAAATATGACACTCCGCAATCAATTCAATACTGTCATACATACTTGATTTCAGATATTTAATCGATGTTTAGCTTTTCATATATATTCTGTGCTTCTTTCGATATTTTCTTCACTAAAAATAATATCATTTTCTGGAAGATGGAGCTCATGAGGCGATGAGAAATAAACAAATATTGCATTGATCCATCAAGGTAGTGCAGTGATAATAGGAATATTGTGATCGTCTATATTGATATATGTTTTATCGGAAAAAAGAGTGTAGATGATTATGTTTCAGGATAGCTTATCTTTTTTTGCTTGGTCGCGAATGAGGTCGAAAAGAACTGCTTCAGCTCCACCAATATGAAAGAGTCGATCATGGATATATATATGTTGCATATGGAGAATAACAAAAATAGAAAATATCATAGGTAACTAGTGTGTATACTAGGTATATCCCTAGTTGTTGCAAGTGCGTGAGTATTTGATTTTTGCCTACACATTGACTATACTTTTAGGGTAGACTTTATCTTACTATGTTAGTATGACACCAGAAGATAATAATGATAATAAAACAGATAGTGGAAAAACATGAGTAGAAACGGAAAATTGATCTGCTGGTGAAAAAACAACAAATCTAGATTCTTTCAAGAAGAAAATCTCGAAAGAGTTTTGTGATTTTATGGAAACGAAACTTGGTCAGGGAGTGATTATTCATAACGTTGATGAAGTAGTGAAGAAGTACGAATCTGATTTTTTTAGTTACTTGCGTAATCACGGTAAATGATCGTATATTCAGCAATATAAAGACACAATATGATGGAGACTAAACTCTAAAGAAATAGAAGATGTAGAGATTGATGGAGGAATGATTTTTGATGATTATTGGAGAAATATATTGCATAAAACTTTGGATGAAAAGAAAAATCAAACATACTATGAACTATTGGTAAAAAACTATGGTAAAGGTTGTAATGAACAATTAGGAAACTGATGAGCTGGAGAATGGGAGACTTTTCTGAAATGAAAATGATTACCTTTAACAATGGAAAGCTTTGGTACTACAGCTGAACAAAAAAAACAACTGGCAAAATGAAAAGTGCCCTGGAACGAAAATTTGTATCAAAGACTTATTTCAGCATTTCGTATTTTTTCTCAGAAAAAATGACTAACGCCTAATCAACAAGATGCTGTTGTAAAAGCATGAAAAATAAAGAATTCTACCTTTATCAAAGCACTTAGAGATAAAGAATTATACTCAGAAAAATTTGCAAAACAAACTATCAATTGAATTGACTATAAAGGAAAAACTAAAAAGAAATTAGATAGTGAGGTTGAGGGATTCTGGGAGATGCAAGATGCTATCTTGCGCATGGATGTAGAAAAAACTATGAAAGATCTACCCTCATTTGCAGAAAAGACACAACGTATGGATGATATGATGAGAAATAAAGGTATGATATGATGAATATTTACCAAGCATCCTATCAAAAAATATCTCCAGAAACATCCTAGTTCATGACAAGAAAAATCTATTTCAGATAAATCATCATTACTTGGTTCTTTACAAAATCAATTTGTTTCCCAAAAAGATAAAAATGGAAAAAAATTATCAAAACAGTCTATGAATGATTTAGAGAAACAAATAGAATCCTTAATTAGAGAAATAGAACATCTGAAAGTAATATCTCAAAATTTAATGCATGACGAGTCAGTAATTGATGACTATCTAACGTATTTGTGAGAACAAACAAAAGAGAATCCAATGGAATATCGCGTATACAAGATATTTGAAAAGCATAACAAAAATTTATGAACCTTATCTGGTTCAGCTACCGCAGATGGACGAGATGGTGCATACAAAAAAGATACCGTAGATCTCTTGCGTTATCTTGCTGGTATCAATGCAAAAAAACATATGGACCAGGCTACAGATATGCTTGGTGATATAGCAAAACAATATGGCCTAGAAAAGCACAAGGAACAATATCAACAATTTATGATGGATATCTATGATCCTACCAAAATGGTCGTGGAGATGCCATGATATAATGGAAGTACAAAGAAAATTCGTTTCGCAAAAAAAGCACTGCATGTGGATAGTCATTCTTTACATGATGCTTTGATAAAAAATAAAAATCTCGAAGATATTTTTACTATAGACTTAGAAATCTCTGGCATAGATGGTGTAGATCTAGAAGAATTTGAATTAGCGAAAATATCTATGTTCGCTCCTCAAAAAATAAACGATAAAACAGGAAAGAAAGAAATATTAGCTCCAGAACATAAAGAGTTTACAAGATTTATAGATTCATCTTGATCTGAACCAGATATTACTTTAAAGAGAGGAAGATCTTATACTATTCATGCAAAGAACAATGAATATAGATGAAATTATACGTTTATGACTATTTCAGCTAATAGTCACGTAGATGCTGATGCTGAAGAGTTTGTACTCCAGCATGTATTAGTTCCTAACCATCTTGTTGGTCAAGTTAGTGATGATCGTTTGAGTGATGAATATCTTGCATGAGCTCAACCTCCAGTAGTTCGTATTTCATCAAACAATGCTCATGAGTATCGTTATGCAGCACACTCGGGTATGCAAGTAGATGGAGATACGTTGGCAACCTTGCATGTCTTATATCATCAAAATGAAGAAGAAAGAAAAGAATTTTCTCAGAAATATGATATTTCTTACGACAAACTTGGAAACTATATAAATACTGAAGATCTTGGATTTAAACATCTCAAAAATAACTTAGATGAATGGATGACTGATACTCCTACAGATCGTGAAAAAGTTGATTCAGAAACTAGAGATACAGAATTATGGAGACGTCATTTTAGAAATATATGATTCGCAGATCAAGCTCCAGATGCTACAACACATAACTACACATATAGAAATGAATGAAAAATAGTAGCACGGATTGATGAAGGTAAAGTGATGATACATGCATGAAATCTTGAGAAGCAGTTTAATTTCTCTTTTGTTCGTGATAAGGATTGAAGTATTATTCATCCTCCAAAATTTCTTCCTCAAACAGACGATGGTCAATGACCAAGATCCCTTCGTGACATGTTTGGTAATAATGATTTTGATCCTCTTACTAAAAAGTGGACCCTCAAAAAGGGTGATGAAACTCCGCTGTGGAATCAGTCAAAATTAAATGAACATTGACATTCGTTTTTCACCTACTTAAAATCATTAGTTGCGCATGAAAAAACACATAGGTTCCTAAAATATGGAGAAGTAGATCAAGTAAAATTATATGGGAAAATTACCTTGGATCAAGAATTGTTATGTGAAATATCCGAATGGTTAGTAGCTCCAAAAAACAAGAAAGGGAAAGAAAAGATTGTACAAGATGGATCGTTAAGCACTGTTGATGTGACTACAGGTCCTGAGATTGCACAAATATTTTGAATGAAGAAATGAGCAAAACAAAGCTTAGTTAATGTACTGGGTGGTGAAGGTGGATTTCTTGTAGATACAGTAGATATTGAATCTAGCAAAGTAAGAATAGTGAACAAGAGAGAACCAAAGAAGACAATTATTCTCGATATTGAAGCTATAGAATCGATCATATGGCTAGCTTTGTTAGAAAATGCATCAGGGAAGAAAAAAGAAAAGCTGGATGCCTTGAAAGAAAAGTACGATTGAAAATTCTTTAGTATCGTGAGAAAATTAGATACTCTTGTTGCAGAACAATCAACACATAACGAGAGTAGTGTGTACGTAGAGGATTTTGAAGGATATATAGACATGGCTTTGAATACTAATGATAGTGGTTTTTGATGATTTTTAGCAGCCTCTACAGAGAAAGATGATGCTTCTTCTTCTTCACAAGAGACATGATCCTCATGAGCAAACAAAAATCCTGATACATCAGAACAAACTCATACTACACCAACTGTAGAAAAAGTAAAGAAACATGGAACAATTGAAAGAATGCAGGATGTAGATCCATCACTTGCAGATAAATCGAAATTTTATGTGTATGGAGACAATGAACAATTGTATGGTGTTGATCCTGTACAAAGATGATCTGATGCTGTATGGGATTGATTAGCTGTCTTACAATGATTGAAACGTTTGCCGGTGAGAACTATGCATACATATATGGATTATATGAGTGACATAAACCTTGAAGATAACAAGAAAAAAATTGATGAAGATATAGCAAGAATTAGGAAGGTGCTCAGAGCTGGTGAGGATGTGGTCATTCGTTATAGAAGTGATCAAAATAGATGGTTGGTAGGAAGAAAATTATGAGAAATGTGAGCTCCTGCTACGTATACCTATGTGCAAGATCAACTTGAACAATTGTATCAAGAATCACTAGAATGAAATATTCAACCACCGCAAGTAAGCCCTCCAGATATTCCTGATGATCCTTCAAAAAATATCTGAGCAAACAAGGTGTTGGATGAAAGTACCGACGTAGATGCTTCAATGAAAACAATTGATGCAAATGAGGAACCCGAACGCGACTGGAAGTCAGTATTTGAAGAGTTTTGATGAGATAAATCGTTGTGAATAGATGATACACCAGCAATTATGTTTAGAGTAAATGACTCGAAATTGCAATGATTTTGATCAGTGTGGATGAAGTGAAATATTGAAAAATCATGAACCTGATATGCTATTATTTTGGAGTGAACTTCAGAATGAGACCTAGCTCAAGAATGACTCAAGGGAAGACGTATTCATTTAAATTCACCAGCAGATTTAGAGCGCTTATATAAAAAGACAAGAGAATGAATGTACAAATTTAAAGAACTAAACAATAAAAAAGAATTTTTCGAGTATATCATGTGAGATGGATGACTCAGCGATATAGTCAATTGAGGTAAATTGAAATGGACTGATCAATATATGAAATGGGATAGCTCTTCATGAAAAATCATGAAACAATATGATTATAACGAAGAACAACGTACTGATGAATGGAGTTATATAGGTAAAGCTATGGATAGAGGGCAACATATGTGATGAGAAGAATGACATCCTGATGATTCTGTATTGGAATTTTACAAAATTCAACAGTATGATAGTCATGTGACCGTAGAGGCAGTAACCTGAAAATATAAATTTAAACAAGATATGGACTGGACAACGTTTATGGTATTTATGACAGAAAAAGGAATGCATCCATATTCAGAGAAAGAATATAAAGCGCAGAAAGAAGAAACACATACACCTTTGAGAGGAGCAACAAAGAGTATTTGGGATCATTTTATGTCTATAAATTCAGTGATAGCTGCATTTAAGAAATTTCCAGAAGCATTTAAATATAGAATGGAACAAAATGAGAAATTTGAAGCATCAAAACTTTACCAACAATTAGCAGAGACATTATTACCGAACACAAACTTATTCAACCTCAATGATATCAAAGCAGATGCAGATTCTGAACTTGATACAAATATTATGCAAGTAATTCAGTGATATAGTGAGAGACTGTCTCGTAAAGAATGAGATAATAAATGAGTACATGGTAATAGAGCTTGTGAGCGTATTGAAAGAGAAATCTTTCTCAATATCCGTCATAACCAAGCATACAAACATAGAGCTGCTTGATACCTATCATGGTTGGCTGATAATGAATGAAATCCATATCCTAGAAATCTTTCTAGATATGCTTGAACAGGTATGTGGGTTCGTGTATTGCTCTGAGAAAGGCAGCAGCAAGAGTTTCTGAAATGGAGAAGATGGAAACATGATGAAGTAAAAAATCAATGACTTGAGGACGAAGAAAATATGCATGATTATGCATTTATGGAATTATTATTTATTCAGGAACGTTGTGATGATACTGAGTATGTAAAAAAACTCTATGGATCTAGATTTCCAAAAAAGATAGAAATGGCTATCGAAGTGATGGGGAGTGCTTGAAGACTTGAAAAAGTAAGAGGGTGAGTAGATGATAAATGAAGTGTGTATGCGGTTATTAATGAAGCAAAATCAAAATTAAAAAAACTACAACCATGTAAAGCGTATGCTACTATAGAAAACTTAGCTGAAAGATGTGAAGAACCGCATCATTATCACGCTTTTTATAAAGTATTGATGCAAACAATGGTAAGTGGGGTTGGATCATATACGTTTAGTAATACCTTGAAAGGAAAAATTAAACAGATATGAAGGACATTCGGTGTTCCTTTTTGTCTTATGATAAAAGATATTCATCACCCACGTAAAACGACAAGAATTATTGATAATATTGCGAAGAATAATGGTATTCCATCATTGACGTCATTTATTCAAAAAAATAATAAAGTTCCATCAAACTGGAATGCTTCTGATTTGAACGAAAGTAATTATACTGAAAATATGAGGCATACAGGAGTAATCGATGCAGTTGGTGAGCGGTGGTCTGAGTATGGGTATATTGCTATGGATTCATTGAATAATATGGACTTTAATATGCTTACAGTGAAAGGAAAAAAATGAGAAAAAGAGACTGACGAAACAAATCAAGCGCTTGATTATTACAAAAATAAACTTTTTGATGGGGAAAGAGACTCGAATACTGCAGTAAATGATAATGCAGCCAAAGCAGTTTTAAATCCTATGTTTCAACACGGAGTGCTGAACTTTCAAAAACCAGCTTTTAACAAGCTTTTTCAGTCATCAACGAATCGTGAATGACAAATGACTTGAAACACAAGAGAAATGTGGAAACATCTCAAGAGAAAAGTTGATGGATTTGGTCAAGATTTGAATTGAATGAGATTTGTAGAAGATAATCAGACGCAGAAAGTATATAATGAAAAATTTGAAATATTATTTAGGAAATTTTGTGAATATTTTAAAGAGGATTTTGCAGATGTAGATCAAGATATTATTATTGAACGCTTCAAATCATGAAATATTGTTGACACAAAAGACAGTGTGTTGAGTTTGATTGCAGAACGTAAATTTATGAATTCTCTTCGTGATGGTGTCGCTCAAAAAACTGTGAAGTCATTTTTAGAGGTGTTTGATGAAAACAAACATATTTTCAAAGATAATCCAAATTTAACAGATGAATTTAGAGTAACTATCTAAGAAAAATTTTGCATAAACAGCTCTATACATGTATACTTAGTACAATATATAATCTTTATTTTGCTAGGTATATAGAGTATGGCACAAGATGGAAACGTTGCACAAAATTCTGCTGAAACTACTTCTGGTTGATTGTTTGAATGATTGTGGTCATGATCAGAAATGCTTGCATTTATTATAAAATTGCTTGTAGCAATTCTGGTAGTATGACTGTTGGTTTTTTTATGTAGATTGTTTTCAAAGTTTATAGAGAGAAGAATTAGACTACATAGTATTGTAGACGATGACGATTATACAAAAAAGGTAAGTTGACTCGTAGGAGATATAGTATTCTATACGCTGACAATTTTTGCGATATTTATTTGATTTAGTATTGTTGGAGTCGATTTTAGCTTTATGCTGTGATGAATTTCTTTTGGTTTATGATTTGCGTTCAAAGATATATTGGGAAATCTTCTTGCGGGGTTGATGGTACTTACAAATAATGATTACAAATTGGGTGATATTATTGTTATTGATGATGACAAAAAAGATTATTTTTGACGTATTGAAGAGCTTACTATTAGATATACGGTTATTAGAACGTTTGATCTGAGAAAAGTGATTATACCAAATCTGAAAATGGTAACTAAACCTATTAGAACGTATGATGCAGAAGAACTAATTAGATTAGAAACAAAAGTAACTATTCACTATAACACATCAGTAGAGTTTGCTACCGAAACGATTCTCTGAGCAGTAAACGCAGTAAAATTTGTCAAAGAAAAGAAAAATACAAGAGTGATGTTAGAAAATATGTGAGACCATGGATTAGAGATGCTCATTTATTTCTATGTAGACCCATCAGGTGGTATGCTGATCCCAGTTGTCTTATCTCAAGTGAACGAAGCAATTTTCCAAGCATTCACAGAATCAAATATCGTGATTCCATACCCGCATACTGCTGTTACGGTTGATCATAATGATAGAAATCTACTATGAAGTGCATTGTATGTGATGAAAGAAGGTAAGAAATAAAGAGGAGACAGAATATTTTCAGTTTTTAGTGATATGATGAATAATACTGGCTGACTATCATGGTTTGAAGAATTGTTTCCTCAATTGTTTGTTTGATGAGATGTGGCTTTTCGTTTTGTTTTAAGACTGTTTTGAGTAATAGGTATATTTTTATTGCTTATTATTTTAGTATATAGACTAACTTATTATGTAGAAAAAAAGATATTAGCATCATTACCAGATGATAGACAAGACAAAGAAAAAACGGTCAAATTATTGTGAGACACATTCTTATTTTTGAGTGTGCTTGTACTCTTATTATTTTGAATACATCTTATTTGATTTGACACAACTATACTTATGGCTGCGTTGGCATTTGGGATATGAGTAGCTTTTCAAGATATTATTGCCAACGTATTTGCATGAGTTATGATCATGATCAATAACACATATAATTTATGAGATATTGTAGAAATAGATCATGAGCAGTATGATTATTTTGGGCGTATTGAAGAGTTGACAATGAAATATATTGTTTTGAGAACCGTTGATATGAGAAGAGTGATAGTACCTAATGTTATTCTTATTTTGTTTCCAGTGAGAACGTATGAGTCTGAGGAAAGTGTTAGGTACCCAATAAGATTCGTTGTCCATTACAAATCAGATATTTCACAAGTAAAAAAATGTATTTTAGAAGCATTGAAGAAAGTTTCTATTATCAACCATAAAAGTGATTCGAAAGTAATGTTAGAAAATATGTGAGATCATGGATTGGAGTTTCTCGTGTATTGTTATGTGGATCCGAAATGTGGTATGACGAAGAAAAGAATTACATGACTCATCTCTCATACTATTTACACACATTTACTAGAAAAAGAAATTGTTATAGCGTATCCACATAGGACTATAACTCTCGATGCACAAGATACGCAACTTTTTGGGGTGAGTGATATGGTGATTCAGTGAATATAAGGTAGAGATAGGTTTCTAGTAATAATAAAAAACAAGAAGTCAGATGGAATCATCTTGTACATGTGCTAGTTGCATATGGGTTATGAAAATCTTTTGCACAAAAGTATGCTATGGAGTGATGATTATTGAAATATCAATCAACACTTGTTCAAGCATAATTTGCAAATTATTATGTGTATAGGTATTATTAAACTAGTACTTTTTGTATGTCTTTTGAAGCATTATGAACGTTTCCAAAAATTATATTCTTAGCTTTCTCGATATTTTTCCTGAATGGGATAAATGAAAGATAATACGTAAGTATATACAAAGATGAATGTGTACTAATCAAAGATTGGAGCAATATGTTCAGTGAATAAAAAAGTTTCATCAGTTTGCCTATGAACAGAATTGTCAAAAACATATGATAGCATTTAAAAATCAAGAAAAAACAATTTCATCTGAGTTGGATAATGAGTTGGAAGAATGGTTGCAAGCAATATAATTTATTATATTTAATAATACATTGATGTGAGATAGAGTAGATGAGATTGGAGATCACCTAATGCTTCATACTGGAGAGGAAGCTTTAACTGAAGATGAAATTAATACGATTTCTTCTTGAGAGAGAGCCTCATTGGGTGATTTTTTTAATACGGACGATATAGTTGATCCTGATCAAATTTTTACTGATTTAATAAAAAAACATCCAGAACTTGCGGATAATGATTCCTTGGCTGTGCTCCAATCAAGTATGACAAAAGCATTGAACGCATTTAATAATCTTGAGCTTAGTATCAATTTTTTGCCAGAATGATTTGCTAGATATGCAAATATCGAACCCCCAAAAAGAATGTCTATAGAGTATGATGAAGAAACAAGTAGTATTTCAGTTATGCATAAATGAAAAGAAGTGATTAATTATGGAATAGTTGTTGATGATGATACTAATGAAATGTTGATTGAAGAAGTAATTGACGGGAGACCAATGCAATATAATCTTGCGCAATTTAATACAATGATGAGTAATGAACTTGATATGAATTTGGGTGTATATCAATCAGCATGGGAACCTGAAGAGTTAAATTATCTGCAGAGCTCGCAAGCAATATATGCAACTGCATCTTTTGTAGATGCAACTCCAGAAGATACACCTAATTATCAAACGCTTTCTATACCAAATTGAATGTCAAAAAAGTTAACTGGAGCAGAAGTGTCATGAAATAATGTAACTATAGATACACTTCTCATGCCTGACTGACCAAATGAAGTATTAATTACAAATACAGATGTTAGCGAAAGTCATAAAGCAAGATTAAGAAGACAATGATTTGGTGATGTGGTAAGAGCCAGGAAAACTGATGCTGGTTATGTTACTTTATCAACTCCTGAATCAAGACCTTGGTTGTTTCAACATGCTATTATTACGAACCTTGATACAAGACAGATATCAATAGATGATCCGAGTAATGTTGATTTATCAACACAGACATTACCAGTTGTTTTTGATGATGTTGATGATAAGACATTAGAGGAATGTATATTGCATAATGGAGTAGTTGCTTTGGATTATCAGTATACAAAAACACCATGAAAATGAAAAATTCAGGCAATATATGATAATAGGAGAGAAATGTTTGTAGATAATCAAACGCATGAAAAAATATATATATGGGATGGAATTATGGCAGAAATATTGCCTGAAAAAGAGATTGTTGATAATTCAGATCTGATTGATGACATACAAGGCTCTGAAAGATCTATTGATGATTTGATTAGTCTTAATGGTAAGAGTGATGCATTTATAGAAGGTTTTAACATTTATAAACAAAGACTCAATAATTGAATACTACGTATAGAAGAAAACTCATGGTCATGACAAAAGGTGTATATGTCTACTAGTAATCTAATCTATTTAATAGATGATGGCTGGGAAAATGCCGACTATCATCAAGCATTGAGTATTAGTTTGTTAGGTATTGATACTACAAATGATCAAGCATTTGATTTTGAAGAGTATTTAGCGAAAGAGGTTGAATCTATTATTGTAGAAGAATTTATGTTTACTCCCGTAGTTGATTGATGAATAGATAATGATCAGGTGGATCATGAAAATTTCTCGAAGAAAACGCCATTACCATTTTCTTGAATCAGAACTCCAGACGATCCAACATGAGATAATTATCGTAGTCGTACTTCATGATGTGCGCTATGTTCCAGAGCTGCTTTTCATAATTCTAAACAATTTGGTGTGGATGTTCCTTGACTATGATCTGCGCGTGCCTCTCTTGATGCGCAGCCTATTGATACAGATCATTATATAGATGATTATAAGTGTAATAGTCCTGGTGCTTGTAATAGTATGTCCAAGAGCGCTATTGTAGATTTATTAGAGCAAGAACTTGATGCATGATGAGATTTTGTAGATGTATGATTTAATTCGAATAGTAGAAATTGACAACTATATGGTCATAGAGCTGTGTTTTTCTATAACTATACTCAGCAAGAATGGTACTTTCTAGATCCATTGTTCAATTATTGATGATGAAGAACATATAAGCCTCAGCCTATAAATATGCTTACAAATACATGATCCTTATCTATTGATCATATGAGATACTATAATGCACCAGTCGCAGTAGTGTAGTAAATTTACTTTGCATATACTTTGTAGCACCTTATCGAAAAAAGTATACTTCGTAAGCATTTTGATTTCGTAGCTATATCAACTAAAATACTTTGTATTTTAGGCTATAGCACCTCAATACAAAAAGTAGATATACATCTGCATTTTTCATGCGGTGCAAACATAAGTAAATACTTCGCACTCACTCCTGTAGCACCTTATCGAAAAAAGTATATTTCATAAGCATTTTGATTTCGGTGCATATAAGAAAAAATATTAGATATTTTTGCATTATAGCACCTCAATACAAAAAGTGCTCATTTTCTCTTGCATTTTTTTGTAGCACCTATATACTATGGATGCTATATTTTTATAGAACTAGTATTTTAACTACTAAATATATTTCTCATGTGAAAAATTATTGGGATTGATCTAGGTACTACTAACTCTGCTTTTGCATATATGGTAGGAGATACCTCAGAAATTATTACTAATGCAGAATGAACAAGAACAACACCTTCGATTGTCTACATAAAAGGTGACGATCTGCTTGTAGGTGAATTAGCGAAAAGAAAAGCAGTGTTGGAGCCAAAAAATGTAGTCTTTGAAGCAAAAAGATTTATAGGACATAAATGGTCTGAAATTAAGAATGAGGCAGGGAAAATGCCATTCGATATGAAAGAAGGAAAAGATGGATGAGTATTGATCGTTGTTGATGGTAAAGAATATAAACCAGAACAAATATCAGCTTTCGTTCTACAAAAAATAAAACAAGATGCAGAAAAATTTCTTGGAGAACCTGTTACGCAAGCAGTAATTACAGTTCCTGCTTACTTTAACGATAGTCAAAGAAATGCGACAAAAGCTGCAGGTGAAATTGCTGGATTGCAAGTAGAACGTATTATCAACGAACCTACTGCTGCTGCATTAGCATACGGAATGAACAAAAATAAGGATGAAAAGGTAGCTGTATTTGATCTGTGAGGTGGTACGTTCGATGTTACCTTATTGGATATATGAGCAGAAGGAACTTTCCAAGTGTTATCTACGTCTGGTGATACACAGTTGTGAGGTGCTGATCTAGATCAGGTACTTATTGATTGGCTATTGGCAGGATTTAAAGCGAAGGAAGGTATTGATCTAAAAGATAATGCTATGGCATTACAAAGACTGAAAGAAGAGGCTGAGAAAGTAAAAAAACAACTATCTCAAGCTGACAATGTAGATATAACTATTCCATTTATTGCACAGGGTCCTGATGGACAACCTAAAAATCTTCAAGAGACATTGAATAGATCACAATTTGAAAAAATGATTGATAGTCTGATTCAAAGGACTAAAAAACCTGTAAAAGATGCATTGAAAGATGCAAAATTACAACCAGGAGATATAGACCAGGTAATTTTAGTGGGAGGATCTACAAGAGTTCCTCTAGTACAAAAAGTAGTGAAAGAACTCTTTGGTAAAGAAGCTAAAGCAACGGTAAATCCTGATGAAGCAGTAGCTGTTGGAGCATCATTGCAATGAGGTATTATTCAAGGTGATGTCCAAGATATTCTATTGTTAGATGTGACTCCATTGAGTCTAGGTGTCGAAGTTGAATGAAGATTGGTCGACGTTGTGATTCCTAGGAATACAACTATTCCTGCGAAGAAAAGTAAAATCTATACAACAGCAGTTGATAACCAACCAGCTGTAACGATTCATGTACTTCAATGAGAAAGACCTATGGCTGCAGATAATAAAGCACTTTGACAGTTCAATCTAGATGGTATTCCTCAAATGAGAAGAGGAGAGCCACAAGTGGAAGTAACGTTTGATATAGATGCAAATGGTATCTTGAATGTGTCAGCTAAAGAGAAAACTACAGGAAAAGAACAAAAAGTAACTATCCAAGGTGCGACAGGTATTTCTGATGAAGAAATAGAAAAAGCACAGGCAGAAGCACAGCAATTTGCTGACGAAGACAAGAAAAAGAAAGAAATGATAGAAGTAAGTAATAGATTAGATGCGATGGGATATCAAGTAGAAAAATTCTTAACAGAAGCTAAAGAACAAGTAGAGAAGAATCCAGAAGCAGCATTGAAAGATGAAGATGAAAAGAAATTACAATGATTTGTAGATGAAGTAAAGAGATTGAAAGAAGATGAAAATGCTTCAAAAGAAGATATGGAAGCAGTGATGAAAGATATTGAAGAATCTTTGAATAAGATGTACCAGACATATGGAGGTGCTTGGAATTCAGATGCAGCAACAGAAAACCCAGGAGAACATGTTATAGAAGCGGATGATGTGATTGATGCTGAAGATAAGTAATATACGTATTATCGAAAAAGTTCTAAAACAATAAAAAACGCGGGAGCTAACTCCTGCGTTTTTTTTGCAAAATAAAGATATTCTAGATATACTTATAGTAGAGAAGAAACCTATTTTATTCTAGATGGAATGAATGATGCGTATGTGGTGAAAAATGATAATGTCTTGTATTGCTTGAGCAGTTTGTGCTTTAGTTTTTCTTTTTCCAGTAACATCAGTTAAAGCTCAAATTTCTTGAGATTATGGTAAATGGTGATCCTATAAGCCATTAAATGATTGAGGGAATACAAAATACGCTGAGGATCTATTAGATAGAATTGTTGGTGAAGAGAAAAATGATACCTGAATAATTCAAACAGATCTAGATACGGTAAATCAAAATAGGTGATGATTTGAAAATGACTTAAAGATTTCAAATACGCTTGATAGTACTAGATTTGAGTTGTCGTCATATTTGGAATGGCTTGCGTTTCTTTGACTTTCAGCTGCTGTAGCATTGCTAGTATATAACTGATTGATGTTGGTGACGTCTCCATTAGCTGAAGATCAGCTTGCTCAAGTAAAGAAAAGAATTGTCTATATAATTGCAGGAACATTACTCCTTACCTGATTCTATTTTGTTATGAAAATATTGTTATCATTCTTGGTTGAAATTATTTCTAAATCCTAATTATCTCTATGTCACTATTCAAGAAAATACTTGTCAGTTGTATACTAATGATAGTTCCATTGCTTAGCATGAATGTTTTTGCATTGAGTTTTAAAAATGATTTTGCTTGACCATTATTGCAAGGAGATAATAAAGCATTTACTATAGATGGAGTAACGGATGACGCAAATCTTTGAGATAACCTCAAAGCTATATTTTATCCTTGAGAAGGTGGACAATTATGGACGCTTATTAGAAATATAGCTGTTGCCGTATTTTTCGTCTTTTTAGTGTTTGCTGGTATTAGATTTTTGATTTGGGCTCCAGACTCAGAAGAGGGACTGAAATCTGCTAAGTTGAATTTATTGTTTATTATGTATGGTGCAGTGTTGGTGTTCGCGACTACATGGTTGCTGTGAAGCGCTTGATTATGATTGGAATCATTGAATTGAGTTGTCTCTGATGGCTCTTGAACAGGAAATTCTATTATGGAAAGATTGGAGAATAATGTTATGCTTACAGTATTAGCATTTTTGAAGTGAGCTGCATTTTTTATCGCATTGTTATTCTTGGTCTATTATGGATATAATATGATCAGAGCATTTGATGAACAAGAAAAATTGAAAGCAGCTAGAACTTGAATATTGAATGTCTTTTTAGCATTAGTATTCATAAAAATTGTAGATTATGTCTTTTTTATTGCTCAGGTTCAAGACTTCAAGAGTAGAGCTGTAGAATTGATAGTACAAGTAAGTAAATTCTTGTGATATGTATGAGGTATTATGTTTGTGATTGCAGTGATGTATACATGATTTTTGATGCTGACTGCAAAAGGCGATGACGACAATATCGATAAGGCAAAAACAATGATCAGAACTATTTTTACTATTGTTTTGATTATATTATTGTTCATGCTTGTGGTGTATCAGGTATTCAATGATTTGTTATAGTTTTTATATAGTTGAATGAGTTGAAAAACATATATATACTCCTATATTCTAGGAGTATTTTAGAATCTGTAAAAACAGATTTTAGTTTTATTATCTACATCATACCTAATGAAGAAATTATATGTACTATTGTTAGCTTGTTCTTGTATATTGCTTGTAGGTTGTTTCAAAAAACAAAACCCACCTGTAGATACTGATATGCCAGTGATCGTTGACCAAGAAGAAACAGAAAATGAAGAGATTGAAAATGAAGAGCAAGATATGCCAGATAGTGAAGGTGATGAACAAGATAATCGTGCGAATGAGTATGATGAAAATGGAGAGTTTGATCCAAGTAAATTTGAAGATGAAGATATCCAAGAAATTATGGATATCATGAAAGAACTTATTCAGGAGTAGAACATAATTTAAAATATAATTATTGATACAGTATATTTTACTCTAGTTCGTGTGAAATGGTATATGCTTGAGAGGATTTAACGTTGACTGCCTATATAGAATGAGTTTCTAATTGAACACTTTCAGTAGAAGAAACAGTTTCTCACTATATGAATAAAGCAAAAAATGATACATACAATGGATGGATTCATATGCATGATGACTATGTTTCTAAACATCTTGCTAGTTTTTCTGATCGTTTATTACATGCTGCTCCTATAGGTATTAAAGATAATATCTTGACCAAATGATATACATCTACGTGTTGATCAAAAATACTCAAATGATATGTTGCTCCTTATTCTGCAACATGTTTCGAAAAGTTAGAAACAGCATGATGACTCATGTTAGGGAAAGTGAATATGGATGAGTTTGCTATGTGAGCAAGTACTGAATACTCAGCGTACTGAAACACGCTGAATCCACTTGATCCTACTAGAGTTCCTGGATGATCTTCCGGATGAAGCGCGTCTGTTGTTGCTGCTGATCAGTGTTTAGCTGCATTAGGTACAGAGACATGAGGAAGTGTCAGACAGCCTGCTGCATTATGTGGTCTAGTTGGAGTTAAACCTAGTTATGGAAGAATATCTAGATATGGTGTACAGGCTATGGCTGCATCGATAAATCAAGTATGAACTATGACCAAAACAGTAGATGATGCTGTACTACTTTTTGATGCAATAAGTGGATATGATACAAAAGATGCTAAGAGCGTTCAGCGTAATGATGCTAAGCAGCGATATGAGCAACTGAAAAGACCAGATCTTACATGAATAAAATGTGCAGTTCCAAATCAATTTATGGATGACCATTTGGATCCAGAGATAAAGGCTACCTGTGAACAAGCGATTGCAGGATTGAAACAATTGTGAGCTGAGGTTGATTACATAGATCTCCCAATATTGCAATATGTAGTGCCTACCTACTATATTATTGTGCCAGCTGAGGTATCTACTGATATGGCTAGATTTGATGGTTTGAGGTTTGGGATGCAAGATGATACAAATGCAAAAGATCATATATACGATTATTATGAGTCAATTAGGAAGCAATGATTTGGTGATGAAGTAAAAAGAAGAATAATCGTAGGAAGTTATGTATTGAGTGCAGGTCACTATGATGCGTATTACCACAAGGCTTTGCATGTAGTAAAAAAAATAAAGAAAGAGTTCTCACAAGTATATAAAGACTATGATGCAATTATATGACCTACGACTCCTTCTGTTGCTTGGAAATTGTGAGAGAAGTGAGATGATCCATTACAGATGTACTTGGAGGATATCTATACGTGTGCAGCTAACCTAACTGGAGTGCCAGCAATGTCTGTTCCTATAGGGACGATAGAAAAAGAATGACATGCATTACCAGTATGATTACAAATCATGACTGACCTTCGAGATGAAGCAACTATGTTTGGTATTGGGAAGCAACTTGAAAATCATATATGATTTGTCCGCCCAAAGCCTATTATGAAGTAGTATAATATTTATTTTTTGAGTGATAAGATGGCAGTAACTTTATATAATGGAGAGCATTTTCAGAGGTCCCAGTGGCGATATGTCATTGCCTCATGAGTATTTTTGTGATTGATCTTTATTACTTTGTTTAGTTCTAAGCTGTTGTGATGAAGTGATGTGTGGATGCCAACATTGACTGATGTTTTATCATCAATATTGTTTATAGCTATGTTTGCTGCTTACTGGTTTTATGTTCGTAAGGAAATAGAAAAAAAAGTAAGCGTTCGTGCTGAAAAAGATGCTTTATATATTTGAAACAGAAGATATCAGTGGCATGCAGTACAGTCATTTTCTCTTGAAAGAAATCAACTCACTGATGAATTATATAGTGTCGTGTTCTTAGTGAATCATCACTATAAGATACATACCATTGCTGATACGCAAGAAAATATTATTGCTTTTGCTCATGAGTTGAAAGAGTATGCCCAGTTTTCAGAAGATATTAATCTCTCAGGATTTGAAAAGTTGCTTAGAAGATTAAAAGTATAAAACAAATTATATATACGCATAAATAGTTTATTTTTTCACTTCTCTATGTCTAAAAAAATCTATGGATCCAAGGATTTTTTTTCTACTTTTTCCTTTATCTTCACAGGGATTGTTGTACTTTTGGGTATCAATCTAGGAATCTTTTTTGTATTTGTAAAATATCCTGCCTATAGACGACGATTTGTAGGTTTTTTGGCTATTATGATATGGATATTGTGGCGTATGCGACGTGTCCAAAAGAAACTGTGGTATGTATTTGAAAAGAAGTCTATTACTATTCACTTACCTAGTGGAAAAGAGTTTGTGTTAGTGAAAAAAGACATCAAGAAAGAGGAATGTATTGAGCAGTTATCATTATTTTCGGGTCGGTGAGTAATGTATGTGCCATGGAAACATGAATTATATTTTACTACGTCTACTTCTAATATCTTGAAGCTTACGATGAAAGATGGGAGAATTATATATCTAAGTCCAAAGGTATATCCTAAGTAGTTTCTATAAAAAAAGGCACTCAGGGTAAACAATGTAGAAGTCTACAATGTATATGCCCTGAGTGTTCCAAAATGTGTAATTTGAGACAGTAAACTAATTTCTTAGTTTACTTTTTCGTTTTGGTTAAATTCATAAGATTCGTTATGAGCTAAAGTAACTGTATTCATACTTAAAATCCATGTATCCTTGCTCTTTTAATAGAGAAAGTTTACGTCGGAATTTAATGTATGAAGTTAGTTCTTCACTTGTTGTGCGGCATCTCCACTTGTCAAAGCAGATGATACGCACTATGCCATTATCCTCATTGAGGACTTTGTTGGCAATACTTAAGTCTTGGCTCACGCCATCGATTAAGGTTCTCATAAACGAAAATTTTAAAGATTAACGAAAAAAGTCTCACACAGATTATACTTATTTTTTTGAAAAAGTGTAGACATAGATGGAATGTATGATTGTATACCTAGAATCAACTTTGAAGTTCAAGCATAGTAGCATACGCTCATCATTGCTGGACAAGAGACGTATGGTTTCAGCGTTCTATAATGTCGCCTTCGTTGAATACGAGTATATTGTCTGCTTCTTTTACTGTCTGGAGTCTATGTGCAATGATAATCACCGTTCTTCATTCGAAGAGTGTATGCATAGCCTTAGTAACAGCTTCTTCAGAAAAACTATCCAAAGCTGAAGTTGGCTCATCTAGAAGTATGATAGAAGGATCTTTGAGAAATACTTTTGCTATAGCGAGACGCTGTCTTTGACCACCACTGAGGCGTATTCATCTTTCTCATATTTCTGTATGGACACCCTGAGGAAAGTTTTCTATAAATTCACACTGTGCATGAGCTATAGCTGCATCTACTTGGTTTTGTATTACTTCCTTGCTTAGTATTGAGCTATCAAGTGCATAGGTAAGATTTTCCCATATACTTCCATCAAAAATAAGTGGCTCCTGGGTTAGATATCCTACATGTTGATAATATGATTTCAATGAGACGTTCGCTAGAGACTGTTTTCCAATACGTATAGTTCATGATTGCGGTCTTAGATAGCCTGCTATGAGTTTGATAAGTGTTGATTTTCATGAACCTGAAATTCATACAAGAGCAGTTTTTTTTCCTCATGGTATAGTGCATGAGAAATTGGTGAAAATTTGATTTTCTTTCTCATATCAAAAGTTGAGCTTATTGATACTAATATCTTGTCTTCATGGCTTGAATATCTCTCCAGTATCTATTCAAGAGAGTTTTGGTCAGGTATCCATCACATCCCAGAGTTTTTCTACATGCACAATTTCTTTTGAATATTCTCTCAGATGTCATCTAATATCTCAGAGAATGTTGCTTAGGAGTCTAAATGAAAGACTAATCACAAAAAAGTCTGTTAGTGACAGAGTTCATACAAACGTTAGATATCCCACAAATCCATACACTGCGATTTGTAAGAAGTTGAATATCGAAAAGACTGCATGATAGGCGATAAAGTTATAGAGTCATTTTTGGGTATGAATTTCACATAGTGCATCTGCATAGGTATTATATCTTTCTAGTTCATGTTGAGTTCTGTTTGCTTGTAATATTTCAAATTTTGACATCATTTGCATGACCATCACTTTATTTAGCTCGACACTTTTTTCTTTTGCTTTCTTTCTATATCGACGTTCTTTCTTGTTTCTATGTCGAAAAATGGCAAGAATAGCACTAATAATAATAATCGCTCCAACTCCAGACAATACATGAGTATAGAACAAGATACCAAATGCTCCTATCACGCTAACTACAATTTTTCCTCCTTCCAAATACCAACGATAGATAAGCCACAATCGAGTGTTCATTCATTTTTGATAAATAGATTGGAGTCTTCATAGTCACATCATATCAACATAGTTGTGATCGAGTTCTAGATAATTTTTGATACCAATTTCGTATACTTTTTTGTCGATAGCAAATACTGCTTTTCGGTCTTTGTGTTTAAACCACCAGTGAAAGAGTAAATCACTTGCTTCGATCAGAGCAAAAGCAACGATGGCATAGATAAATATCTGAAGTTCACTATTTTCAAGCGATGTTGTCACCCAGCGAAAAGTCTCTATCGTCAAAATATCTGCAAACGCAAATATTCATCATAAAAACGACATGAGTCGGACATGTTTCTTAACTGTGGCAGTTGGTGAGAGAAATTTTTTGAGCATTTAATAAAATTGAATTTATGAAATTTTGATCCTTGTGCTGTTATTTTTTTGTCGATAGAGATGAGTCTTACTATAGTTATATATTATAAGTTCATTCACTTTCTTTTCTATTCGGGATACTCTTCAATCTTTATTTAAGTCTAGATTAGATCTTATAAATGCTTTCGTCGAACCAGTAGTTGATACTTGCTCTCCCGAATCGAAATATAATAGTCAGCATTTATCTTGAGTATTATCTAGTTTGAATGCACTATTGCAACTTCATATAGATATAATTAATCTAGGATCATCAATTTCAAACATTTCATTAAATTTTTCTCTAGATCGATCAATTTCTCAATATTCCATATCTCATTTTTCATATTCTTCATTAGCTTTTTTTCATTTTATTTGTTTTGATCAATGTCAGGTTAAGTCAATTACTAAATGTTTTCATACATTATCCTCATCATTTAATCGTTCTTTTATTGATTCAATACACTCATCTGGTGTTTGTTGTGTAATATTAATTACATTATTGTAGTTATTCTCGTAATATGAAAGTAATTGAAATGATTCAGCTGAAGTTGTTAATAAATAAGGATCTGTTAATAGATGAGGATTTGATATGCTATCTCATAACATAACATCATCATTTTGTGTTGGTTGATCATATGCATTGATCATATCATTTATATTGTTTTGGTGTTGAATAAGCATCTCACTCCAATCACAATTTGGAGCTCAATTTTCCAATCAAAGATGATATATTCAGCTCATTAAGTTAATATAATGGATGATTTCAAATGGCATATCTCATATAAGAATAAACTTAAAGTCTAAAAATTCAACCAAGGATTTTCGTGTTTCGTAATCATATCCTTGTTCATCCACATTTGACTTGATTATTCAAATAAGTATTCGTTCATCAGCTGATCTGTCCATAAAGTTACTGTCTTTTGTTGAATATGCGATTTTATATATTTTTCGATCTGCTAATCGATTAAAATCATAGGCTATGTTTTTTTCTAGAATTTCTTTTACTTTACTATAAGAGAAATCTTCTTTTCAAAAAATATCAAAACAGCGTTCGATGTTATTGATTTGAGAGTTTTGTATTTCAGGAAAGTCTCTTGTTAATTTTTTTGAAAATTTCTTTCGATTTATCTTTTTTTCAATAATTTCTTGTTCAAAATTATGTATAAGTTTTCTAGATTCTGATTCTTGTTCTACACTTCATATAGATTTAATTCACATTGACTAATTTGTAAACAATAAACTCTTAGAGTATAAGTAAAAGTTTACATTTAGTCAATTTTATACCAACTTCCCATCAACATAAAATCCTCCATTGAAAGTATCTGGTCTTATTTTCCCTATGATGGTGTGTGGAATGTTGGTGGTGATTTGTCCAGCGAGCTCACCTTGTCATCGTTGCATGATGTGGAAGGTGCGCTCATCTTTTTTGCAGTGGAGCTTCAAGTGTGTTCTTTCTCCTCTTCCTACAGTTTCTGTATGTGTAACAACAACATCATTGATTTGGAAGACAGGTTCAGGATTTCCTTGACCAAAGGGTCAGAATTTGAGGAGCTGATTCATGATGCTAGTATCCAATTCATGACTGTGGAGCAGGGTGTCTACATGGAGTGGTTTTTCGTCTTGAGATATAGGAGTATACGTCGAGCAGTACTTATCAAATCTTGCCAATGCTTCATCAAGCACATCTAGATCTACAGTCATTCATCATGCGCATGCATGCCCACCATATCTAAGAAGTAAGTCATCTGCTGATTTGAGCATATCAACAATATTGAACCGGTCTGGTCATCTAAGGCTTCAGGTAGCGGTTTTTTTGTATGTGTCGACTCTGAGGATAAGTGATGGTTTGTTGTGTTTATCAGTTATTCTTCCTGCAACAATTCATACGACTCATTCGTGAAAATCTTCACTTGTGGCTACGAGCAGTACGTTATCTGGGTTGATAAGGGTATTGGCTACAGCAGTCATTTGTTGCTGCATTTTTCTTCTTTCATTATTGAGTTCTTCAATTTTTTCTAGTTGTTTACGTTGTTTTTCAGGATGTGAGATGAGGAGACTCATGAGTCATTCCATGGCATCGTCTATTCTTCAGGTGGCATTTAGTCTTGGTCAGATCATAAATCATACGTGATGACTATCTATATCTTTGATGTTTAGGTATTCTAGAAATTGTTTCAATGACGGAGCAATAGTATGTCTTTTGTTATTGATAAGTCTAAATCATTTACTCACCAATAATCTATTTTCATCTATGAGTGGCATACAGTCAGCAATCGTTGCAATACTGACAAATGGGAGCATTCGATCGTACAAACGTTTGATAAGTGAACGTTCTATATGTTCGTTCTTTGCCACAGCGAGGCAGAGTTTAAATGCTACGCTTGCTCAGCAAATTTCTTTGAATTTCATGTTTGTGGATATTTGTGGATTGACACAGGCAATAGGTTCTGGCACACGATCTAGTGCTTGATGATGATCAGTAATAACAGTGTCTATACCCAAGGTTGTAGCATAGGCAACTTCGTCTACAGAGGTGATTCCATTATCAACAGTAATAATAAGGGTACATCATTGCTCATGAATATCATCTATATGATGTGACTTGATACCATACCCATCTTTTGTCCTGTGAGGCAATCTCACAGAAATATGTTTGTATCATAGAAACTGTGTGAAAAATGTATAGACGATATAGCTAGAAGTTATCCCATCAACATCATAGTCACCAAATATCATAATTTTTTCGTTATTGGTGATGGCAGTGTGTATCCTATCTACTGCTTTATCCATATCATTGAGCAAAAAAGGATCTTGTCGGTAGTTTGTATATGAAGGTTCTAGAAAATCTTCAAGATTCTCAGAGATGTTTCTGATTTGGAGAAGTCTTGTAAATAGATCTGCATCAGGATTTTCGCAAAGAAGATTTATATTCATATACAATTCGAGAGTAAAGTGTTAGTTTGCAAGAGTCAGTATATCTGTCTTTAGTGTGCTAGCTTGTTCGAAATAGCGTAGTTTGAGATGTTCATTATTCGCTGACATGACAGTAATGATACTCATAGTTGGGAGATAAGTACTGATATGTACATCATTTATTTGTTTTCCTATGACTGTTTGTGACTTTGGTATAATGAGATAGAGCTTTTTATGTTCCAAGTATGTCTCAGTTACAATCACTTTTTCATACCATGCATAGGCAACCGACAACAAGAGAATAACAAAAATAACATATCCTCGCGTCTGATTTTCTGGTGTTCGAGAGACGGTTTGATAGTATAGAATATATGCTACAAATAATAGTATACTTCATCGTTTTTCTATGGGATGTTTTGTGTATATTTTTTTCATATTTTTGAAGTATATAGAAGATATACTTATAGGCAAACCTTCTTGAAAATCAACGAGAGTTGGGTAGTATGGTTCTTATTTAGTGTGGTGTATTACTGCGCTATATTGCTTTACATTTATTTACTATTTCTCCATATTATGAATTTGTATCACGACATTAGTATTTATAACGACAATGCTGCTTGAGTTATCAATGCAGTATTAGAAATTCCAAAATGAAGTTATGTGAAGTACGAATTCGATCATAAAACAGGTGCTATGTGGGTAGATAGAGTGTGAAAAACACCTATTAGTTATACATTTAATTATGGTGATTTGCCTCAGACTTGGAATGAAGGAGATAGTGATCCATTAGATGTTATCATTTTGTGTCAACATGAGTTGGCAGTATGAACAATTGTTCCATGTAGAGTTGTTGGTGGATTGAAAATGATAGATAGTGGAGAGGATGATTATAAGATATTAGCTGTTACTGATGATAAGTATTATAGTCATGTACAGGATATTTCTGATGTGCATGAAAAAGAGCTAGAAGACATTGCGTATTATATGCAGCATTATAAAGATCTTCATGGAAAGACTATTGATCTAAATGGTTGGGATGGAAAAGATATTGCTCTAAAAAGAGTGGCTACATGTCATGAGGCGTATAAAGTGAAATTTGGAAAATAGTTTATTCATATTTGATTACTTATGGAATTTGTAACCAATGAAACTTCATATGACTTAGATTCAATGGTAATTGATCTTAATTGAACACTTACCGTTTGAGGTGAGATTGAAAATGCCGTCATTGATTCACTTCAGAAACTTCAAAATTTATGATGGAATCTGTATCTCTTAACATGAAACCAAAGATGAAATGCTGATATCTTTGAGAAGTATTGATTAGAAATTATTAAAGTAAAAAATGCTCAAGAAAAAGAAGATTTTGTTCTTTCTTTAGACACAAAAAAGTGTGTAGCTATTTGAAACGCAAGAATTGATATTGGTATGTTTAAACATGCTGAGATATCTATAGCTACCCTACAAGCTGAATGAATTCATTCTAAGATTTTGGATTATGCAGATATTATCGTTCCATCAATGAATGATGCCCTAAGTTTGTTTATTGATAAAGATCGTTTCTGTGCAACAATGAAAATTTAATAATACTTACTGGTACTTATGAAAATAACTCACAACTGACGTATAGTTCAAGTAGTAGAGTATGAAGTAGATATTTGATGATGAAAGAAAAAGACTTTTGAGAAAGCTAGACGTGCTCCAGGAGTGAGAACCATTATCATGAATAAACAGAAAAAGATATTACTTTCAAAAGAATATAGATATGAATTAGATGCATCAGATTGGCGTTTACCATGATGAAAAGTGATGGATACCTTGGATGAGTATGTAGAATTTCTGAAGAGTTGAAAAAGTATTGATTCATTTGTTGTAACTGCTGCAATTAGAGAGGCTAAAGAAGAGGTTGGTATTGATATTCTAAATCCAAAAATAATTTCAAGAAAAGTATGTGGAGCAAATATGGAGCGAGATTTGCGATATGTGATGGTGACTGATTTTGCTATTAGTAGATGATGAAATGAATTAGAAGATGGTGAATGTATTGAGTGATATGAGCGATTTTCTTTTGAAGAAATTAAGAAAATGATAGTTACTGAAGATATTCAAGAAGGAAGAAGTGCTGCAGTATTAGCAAAAATTGTTTTATCATAACTTTTTAAACTCATGTTTTCTCTAATTGCTTTCTACATCCTAGTATTTCTTTTTGGCGCTGTATTGGCTTCATTTGCTGGTGTAGTAATAGAAAGATGAAGAGGTGGTTTTGAATTTGAACGTTTGCCAGATATTTTGGGATGAAGATCCTTTTGTCCTGGATGTAAAAAAGATAAAAAGATAAAGAATGCTACATTGACTGCGCGACAATTGATTCCTCTTGTGGGATGGTTGGTGCAAGGAGGGAGATGTTTTCGTTGTAAATCACCAATCCCAGGACGATATCAAGTAGTAGAATGACTGATGTGATTGTTGTTTGTATTAGTGACCTGGATATTTTTGGGTGATCAGCCGTCAATATTATTGCTTGATGGAGGAATTGTAGCTCAACATCTTTTGTTTTGGTTGATTATAGTTCGAGCAGCTGGAGCAATATTGCTTGCGGATATATTGTGGTATGAGTTGAATGTTTGGCTTCGACTTTTTTTGCTGGTTCGGATTCCTTCGTGGTGAATTGCTTGACTGTATCCTATTAGTGATGGAGTATTGTGGATGTTAGTGTTGGTAGGTATTTATGTATGTATATATCAGTTTGGTAGACGGTACGTCAAGAGAGTGTTTGGTGAAGATGGTGAATGATTTGGTCAATGAGATGTGATGCTGGCAGCAATTGTTGGATTGTTGTTTCCATTTCTCGTTGAGGGACTTGATCGAGTGGGACAGGTGCAAATGGTGTTTGTGTATCTGGTGATAAGTAGTTTTATAGGTATGGTGTTTTGGTATATGAGACTACTCATTACTAAGGATACAGATAATATGATGCCCTTTTTACCAGCAATGATAGTAGGATTTCTAGTACTTCTTGTTCGATGAAAAGATTTGGTGCATATGTTAGCTATATAATTTGCTTGTACTTGCAATTGACTTTTATTTGCGTATATATGTTATAACTGAGAACGTTTTGTTCTTTGTTTTCTTAGGTGAAGTGTAAACAAATCTAGGCAATCATACTTAGGTTTACGTTTCAAACTTTTTTATTTATTTTATTTATAACACACATGCAAGAAGAATTAGTAGCATTCGTAGCACCATTCAAAAGACACGACAACGACAATGGTTCTCCAGAAGTACAAATTGCTATTTTGACGTTTGAAGTTACTCAATTACAGGGTCACTTGAAAAATCATGCAAAAGATGTAGATGCAAAAAGAAGTCTTTTGAAAAAAGTAGCAAGAAGAAGAAAATTCCTAAAGTATCTAAAAGAAAATGCTCTTGAAAGATATACACTTATTTCAAAGAAATTAAAATTAAAAGCATAAATGTATCGAAGTTTTATTACAAGCAGCTAGTTTGTTTGTAAATTTTTTATATCTTTAAGTTTTATATTACTAATGGCTAAAGCAAATTTGTTGCAAGATATCCAATCTGGTAAAATCGCTATTCCTAGAATAAAAGCAGGTTCTACAGTTACGGGTACAGTTATTAAAAGAGGAGATTATGGTGTATTGGTTAATTGTTTTGGAGGTGCGTTTACAGGTCTTATCTTAGCTAAAGAAGTTAAAAATCTAGAAAGAAATAGTTATGATCTTACTCCTGGACAAGAAGTTGAAGCTGAATTGTTGGGTAGTGAAGTAATGACTGATGAAGGATATTACGTAATCTCAGTATCAAGATTGAAACAAAGAGATGTATGGAAACAAATTATGGGACAAAAAGAAAGAGATGAAATATTGACTGTTGTTCCTACAGAAGCAAACCTTGGTGGTCTTCTTGTTGATATGCATGGAATAAAATGATTTATTCCTCTATCTCAGTTAGCTCCTATTCATTATCCTAGAGTAGAAGATGGTGATCAAGAAAAGATTTTTGAAGAACTATTGGAACTTCTTGGAAAAGAATTCCAGGTAAGAATCATCAATTTCGATGAAGACAATAAGAGAATGATTCTTTCTGAAAGAGAAGCATTGAGAGAAGAAAGAAAGAAAATTATGGATACACTTGAAGTTGGAAACGAATTTGATGGTGTGATCTCAGGTCTATCAAGCTATGGTTTCTTTGTAACTATTGGTGGTGGTATTGAAGGTCTTGTACATATTTCAGAAATTACTTATGGTCATGTATCAAACATTGATAGACTAGGTAAGGTTGGAGATAAAATGAGAGTAAAAGTTATAGGTTTGGAAGATGGGAAGATTTCTCTTTCTCACAAGAAATTGAAACCAGATCCATGGTCAATTATTCCTCAGAAATACCAAGTGGGAGATATTATCGAAGGTGAAGTAGTAAGATATGTTCCATATGGTATATTTATCAGAGTGTACGATGACATAAATGGTCTTGTGCATTTGAGTGAAATATCTAAGGATAAAGATAGTGAAATATCTGTTTCTTCATTCAAACTAGGCCAGATAATAAAAGCTAAGTTAATACTCTTAGAACCAAGAAATAGAAAAATTGGTCTAAGTATCAAAGCATTATATGCTGATGAAAAGAAAGCTGCTGAAGCTGCCGAAGCGGCAAAAAAGTAGTATAAAGGAAAGTATGACTACATATATAACAAAAGCCCTATGCATTAGGGCTTTTTTTTATGCGTTTTTTATATTACTATCTCCAAAATATATTGAGAATACTACTTAATGGATGGAAAAAAACGATAGAATATGTATAGATGAGTAGAAGTTATTAAAATTTTGTTTCTAATAAACTATAGATGGAACCATTTTTTTCAACAAATAAGTTAGTATGGTATCATGAATGTGCTCCAACGAAGGAGTATTTAAATGACTTAGTCCAAACATATAATCTTCATGAAATTATTGAAGAAGATATGCTGGAGTCGACAGTACAAGACAAAATTGATATGTATGATAATTGTCTCTTTTTGGTATTGCATTTCCCCAAATATGAACCATCTACATGAAAATATAATTCAAATGAGTTTAATCTCTTGTTGTGAAAGGAGTGGATGGCATCGCTTACAAGATATAAGACAAATGGTATGGAGAGGATTAAGTCTCTATATTCAAAGCAGTTAGAGGGACTTGAAAAGGAAGATGAATTTAAGATCTCTCCGTATTATGTATTGTATGAGTTGATAGATGAGATGTATGATAAGTCCTTGCAAGGGTTGAGATATTTTACCAAAGATTTACGTACTATTGAAGAAAGAGTGTTCGGTAAATTATCTATGGATAAAGATGTTCTTGAACAAATCATGGTCAAGAGACGTAATATAGTATCTTTGAAGCATATGTTGAAACCACAGCAAGAAATTTTGCATGAATTGCAGCATGATAATGATATTAAACATTTCTGGTGAGATGAACTTGAGGTGTATTTTGAGGATTTGGAGTATAAATTAGATAGAATTATGGGACAAATCACTATCGTGAGTGAGGATATTGACTCATTGTATGACACATATAATGCACTTGTGAATATGAAACTAAATTCTATTATTACGGTATTGACGATATTTACTGCAATGATGTGAGTGCTGACATTGATTACATGATTCTATGGAATGAATATACAGCTTCCTTTATCACAGAATACATTTGCAGTTCTATATATATTATGATGAATGATAGTTACTTCTGGTCTCTTATTTTTATTGTTTAGATGGAAAAAGTGGTTATAGAAGAGCCTTGATGTTTTTTTATAGGATGTGAATGCTATGGATATATTATGTAAATTGTGGACTTGAGATAAACAATCAGCTTATGAAGCAATACTTTCGATATATAAGGAACAATGATATGGTGTGGTAAGTTTTTTGTATTTTGCTAATCTTATGCATCAAAGATTGTTAGAGCCATGGTCCATCAGATATGTTTTATCAAAGAATGTTGCTTATCGCCAAGCACTTAATAAGAGTAGTATTTTATTGCCTGACGGTATAGCCTTGCAGTGGTTTGCCCAGTCTGTCACAAAACATAGCTATTCGAATTTAAATGGTACAGATTTTACACCGTATCTTTTGGATAAACTTACTAGTGAACACATGTCTATTCATCTTTGAGTGTTTTCTGTTTTTGATCCTCATATTTGAAAGACCGAACTTGAGATAGAAAAAGCAAAAGTATATATTCAACAGCGCCGGGATATTAAACATATGTATATCTTTCAATCACTGTATACGCAAAGAGATGACGCATTTGATTTTGATTCATACAAAGATTCTCTGATAACCAATGCTGCTGATATCCGTATATTGCTCGTATGTACAGGAACTCCTCATCAAGAAGTTTGGACAGATGCACATCAAGAATTTTTCAAAAAATATAACATATTGGTTATAAATGTATGATGATTGATCGATTATTGGTCTTGATTTGAAACAAGAGCTCCTGCGTGGATTGTTAAATCAAGAGTATTAGAGACTCCTTGGAGAATATTACAGCATCCTAAAAAGAATGCAAAAAAATTATGACGAATGTTTGGTATATGAAGATATCGATGGGGTTCTTGGTTTAGAAAAAAAGAGTCATAAAATACATCTTAGAACTTGAAAACTGTGTTGACTTGACTACTGTAAATTCATAGATTTTCTATGATTTTTGTTTCGTAATTTTTCTCATATATGCCTGTTCAATCAAATAATCGTGTTCTTCATGACGAAAAAACATGATTTCATATAGAAAAATCATTCTCTGAAAATAAACATATTGCTTGTCATTTAGCATTTGGTGTAAATAAATTTGTGGATTATCAAAGAGATCTGTTTGAAGATTTTTTTGGATTTCTCGTTGATAGTTTGGAAAGTGATAATGTTGATTTTCTTTCATTTAGAAAAAGTTTTGAAAAGTGACTACAGGATTTGAATGTAAAACTTGCAGTGTTTGCAGAGAAAATAAAAGATGTAGATAGATTTCCTGTAAAATGAACAATTCAGGTGTTTTATGGAAGTGAATATTTGGCATCATTGATTGGTGGTGTTTGACTAATGGTACTTAGAGATAGCAAACTTAATTTTATGATGAGTAATCAGGAGGATGTAGATGCTCCTATCAATCTTTTTTCAGAACTCATAGAATGAGAAGTGAAGGAATATGATGAGGTAATCACGGTAGGTGTTCCTGTAGATACGTATTTAGATACTTCTGATGTGACTGCAATTCGTGATATGTCTATACATGAAGGCAAGAACTTTTTGGATGGTTTGATAGATATGTTGCATGTTAGAGTTGATGCAGAATCTATATGATTTATTTCTAGTGTAGTAGTTGAGTCTAGTGCATTGTTTACTCAGAAAAAACTCCAGAAAAATGTATCTTCGAAAATGAGACAAGTAGGAGAACTTGCTGAAAAGTGGGCACCGTATCAATGATATATTGTATATGCCTGAATATGACTTATTGCATTATTGATGATGTGGTGGATGGTGCAGTCTTTCTTGGCATCAAATGAGGCAAGATTTGTAGATGATAGTGGTGGAGTTGTTGTAGACTTTACTATTGAAGATATTCAAAAAGATATAGCCATGTTTAAGAGAATTGATCCATCTTCTGATGAAAAAATTAATAAATACCAAGAAATTGTAAACCAACTTGATCTATTGGAGGAGAGGAATAGATGGACAAATGATGTGACTGAGTTGAGAAAAATATTAGAAGCAGAGTACTACAAATGATTTAATATTGTTTTGGCTCATAACGAATCATTTTTCCAAGAGCCAGTATATGAATTCAATCAACAAGAGAAAAACTTATTAGCTGGACCAGAACAAATTTTCTATAGAGATGGGTTGATGATATGATGAACACAGTGAGTATTGTTATGAGCAGTCAACAATGATGTAAGATGAACCTTAGTGAGCGCTTCAGTATGAATGGAATTTGCTGAATGTACTGTAAATTTATTGAAGAATGGTATGTACTGTGCAACTAGTAATGGTGCTATCTACAATGTAGGTAAATCATGACTGAATCCAGTGACTAACGCAACAAACCAATTTCCGAAGAATATTGTACAAATGTGAACATTTGGTAGTTCAAACTTATATACATTGACAGCTGATCCATCATTAAATAACGCTGGAACATATATAGTAAGATATACCAACGCATTGTGAACTCAGGAAGCATTTGGTGAAGGTACGGAATATATTCTCTTGAATGCATGAACTTGAACAGTGAGTGGAACTTGAAGTACTGCGAAATATACGTCAATGGCAATTGATGGAACATTCTTGACGTGGGCAGCTCAAGAAAAATCATTAATTCAAATGCGAAGATCAGACGCTTCAGCAAACTTGCAATCTCGTGAGGTTCCATTGCTTTGAGGTGACACTTTGGAAACTTACAGTGCTCAGACTAAAGTGATTGCATCTGCTGATTCTAGATATGTCTACTTATTTGACAAAGAAAATGCTACCTTTACTGTCTATCGTTCTACGCCATATAAGACAAATGATGCAAATACATATACCTATACACTGAGCTATTTCTTTAGAATAAAATTTGCTGTAGATGAAAGAAATATTATAGATGTATTTGTCGATGAAGGAGAAAGATCTGCATTGTACTTATTGACTGAAGATGGTGTGTATAGTATGAAACTCTATGATTACATAAACTCATTTTTTGAAAGAGAAGCTGAATAACCTATAACAAATATTCGAACGAATTATTAGATATATATGGAACCTCTCTAGAAATAGAGAGGTTTTTTTGACGAGTGAGAAAAATAATGTATACTATGTATAGGTTTTATATAATATGGACTCATGGTAGTAACTCATTCAGAAGCACATACTCTTTTGGTAGAAGATTTTGATAAAGTTAATAAACTTGCAAAAAAAGATGCTCTATATACCAAAATTGAATGAGATATAGCAAAAAACTTAAAGGTAGATGTTAATGAGTTAATTGATATGTTTTCACCTGAATTTTATAAAGAATTGTGAAGTATTTTTCGCAAATAGCAGAAGACTATATTACAGCTTCAGAGCAAGGAAAATATAATAATAAAGATTTGGTTTAATTAAGAGCTATTATATGAATTCAGATATTCGTAGAGATCCTGAAGATATATATGACGATAATCACAGTGTGTCTAATGCTGCAGGTAGACGTTTTGATGATATGAGTATACAATGATGAAAAATAGCAAGGTGATGAAGAACGTTATGATCTTTAGCACAAGCTGATTGATTTAAGGAGTGAGCATTTGCTTTATTAAATTGATCTGCTGATGTGGTTTCAGGGGCTGTGAAATGATGATATGATATTCTTGCATTGGTACGGTTAGCATTTGTTAAAGCAGATCTTGCTATTGAATGAACTCGTATTTTAGAAAAAAAGACAAAGTATACAGTAATAAATTCACTGAAAAGATACTGAAGAATGTATATGTTGAGGTCATTATTAATTCTGTGATTAGTTGTTGGCATGGCAAGTAAGAATGACAAGGTTCAAGATGTTTTTGATGATTTTAATTCATGGGTGACAAATATATTTGATGATTGTGAATCTGATATAGCGAAGATGAATTTACCTTTGGATCCTATTCAAGAAGTTGATTTTACTCAGTTACAGAATCTGTGACAAAGTAAAGTTACATGATACCTGAGTTTATTTCTTAGTGGAAAGAATGAAACTACCTTTGATACTATCAGTGATATTGATTTTAGAGATAATTTGAAGGTAGCATGGAATCAGAAGATGAAGAATAAACCAAGCTCTAAAAAAAGAGCTGCATGAGCATTTAATACTTCAACCATTCAAAAATTAGATGAAACTGATGCATTTTACTCATATCCTTTGGAGCAATGGGTTAGTGATATTGACAGTATTAGAAATAATATTGAGAATGAATTTGATCGGGAAAAATTTCAAAAAGTATATAGATTAAATGATGAACAACTTGAATCATTAAGAAAATCATTTCATAAAGTATCTTGAAAAGACTTATTAGCATTTGTACTAACAGAGCTTTGTGGTGATTTGCCAGGAAAATTTTCAGTTGAATATTTACGTTTATTATCTGAAAAATGATGATTAGAATTTATCATGTATTTGCCTGCAATATATGATAATTATGCTTCATTTTGACCGTATCAAAATACATCCTTTGTAGTGCAACAATGAAAATGAAGTGCTTCGATTCTTTCGGAACAGTTTTTACCAAAAGAACATAGAATCCCTTGAAGTATGATATACCTTACTCCTCAAGATCAACATAAGGCCACATTGTTAAATATTTTATTTAACTATAATCTATTGATACGTAAATTATCCTGAAAAAAACTAGATACTTATGATAGATTATTAGATAATCAACGGAATGATTGTATGCAATATATTTCAACTGCTCATCATACTCCTACACACTGATTAAGAGCAGCTGAAAGACGAATTAATAATTGATGAAGACAAGACTTTGCAGTATCTTGTTGAAATAGAATATTGACCTATGCAAATAGAACTAATAAGTTTCAAACTGCTTTGGAAGATTATGATTTTTAGCTATACAAGTTTGCAAAAACTATCCAAACCACTATAACCGCATTAGTTTTAGTGGTTTTTTTGCAGCTATGAAATCTAGAGAAATTAGACAATTATGGAGTGGTTTTCGAGAAGAAAAAGCACCAAACACTAGAAAGCACGCATGGGCAAAGCCAGCAAGCTTGATAGTAAATGCTTCTGATGATCCAACAACCATGTTCAATACTGCTGGTATGCAACAGTTTGTTCCGTATCTTGTAGGGAAACCTCATCATCTTGGAAAAAGATTATATAATATTCAATGATGTGTGAGAACAAATGATATAGAAGAAGTAGGTGATGTGAGTCATCTTACCTTTTTTGAAATGATGTGAAATCGATCATTGGGTGACTACTTCAAGACAGAAGCTATCACATGGAGCTGGGAGTTCTTAACAAGTACTGAATACTTGGATTTGGATCCGAAAAATATTGCAGTATCTGTGTTTGCATGAGACGCTGATGCACCAAGAGATGAAGAAAGTGCTGAAATATGGAAATGAGTCGGTGTAGATCCATCTAGAATTGCATACCTTGGCAAAGAAGATAATCGATGGTGACCAGCTGGGAAAACATGACCATGTGGACCGGACACTGAAATTTTTTATTGGATAGGTGAAGGTGAAGCTCCGAAAGTATTCGATCCTGAAAAGGATGAGGAACATTGGTTGGAAATACGAAATAATGTGTTTATGGCTTATTATAAAGACGAAAAATGACAATTTTCTGAGTTGGAGAATAAAAATGTTGATACATGAATGTGATTTGAACGTATATGTATGGTGGTGCAGTGAGCTAAGATGAAAACTGAAGGTAAGATTGAAAAACTAAGTGATCTAAGTGTGTATAATATTGATATATTTCAAGATATTCTTGGTGCTATAGCGGCTAAGATGCATCATGAGTATCCTCAGATTATTCGTACTGATCTAGATGTAGAATTAGCAAGAAGTTATAGAATTGTAGCAGATCATCTCAGTACAGCTATTTTTCTTATTCATGAATGACTCACTCCAACAAATGAGTGAAGAGGATATGTACTCAGGAGAATTCTCAGAAGAGCATATTATCATCTGATGAAATTACATCCTGAGGGAGAGGATTGGTTTGCTTCGAAAACTATTGACAGTTTGCTAAAGAAAGTTTTTCAGGCTTTAGTATCTCATTATGAAGAATTAGAACATAATAAAAAACAGACAATTCAGGTAATTTATGAAGAGATGAAACAGTTTCAATCAACGCTAGACAAATGATCAAAAAAGTTTGAAGAGATGTTGTCTGAGCAAGAAGGGAAGAAATTCTCAGGTGCAGACGCGTTTGTCTTATATGACACCTATGGTGTTCCTGTTGAATTAACTCAAGAATTGGTAGAGCAACATGATATGTTGGTCGATATGCAATGATTTCAAGAGGCTATGCAAGTAGCAAGAGAGACCTCTCGTGCTGGAGGAAAACAAAAATTTGCTAAGTGAACAGACTGGGCAGTATTTATAGAGGGGCTTGCTCCAACAGTATTTGTATGATACGATACGTTAGAAACTGATGGTATACATATATTGAAGGATGAGCTAGTAGGTGATCAACGTGTAGTTGTGCTGGATCGTACGCCATTTTATGCGGAATCAGGTGGGCAAAAAGGTGACACAGGAACGTTGGTATGTGATGATTGAACTGTTCTAGATATTACTGATGTACAAAAATATGGAGGTGTGTGGCTGCATATGGTAGGGTAGATTTATTGAACATGACAAAATGATATTTTCTAAACTTTTTTTAGATATATATTCTGCATAATGAAACCAATAGTTATTGTAGAAAATATTCGCAGTGCCTACAATGTTGGAAATATTATTCGTACGGCAGATGGATTGTGATATGATGTTATACTTTCTGGGTTTAGTCCATCTCCCTATGAAAACGAAAGTGTCAAAAAAACTTCACTTGGAGCAGAGGAGCAGGTGAACCTTCGTCAATTTCGACATGTGCAAGAAGCAATAGACAATGTTAAGGGCGCTGGATATGTTTTGATATCAGCAGAAATAGTACCTTGAAAAAGTATTTCGCTCGATCTAGTGCCTGATTCTATTGATGCTGCACCAATAGCTTTGGTAGTAGGTAATGAAAAAACATGAGTTATGCAAGCAACTCTAGACCAATCTGAACATATTGTACATATTCCTATGCAGGGATTGAAAGAAAGCCTAAATGTAGGGCAGGCAGCAGCTATTTTTATGTGGGAGTTGAAGAACTCTCTTGCTTTATAAATATTTCAGGATATAATTACTATGTCTATTTTTAACTATAAGTCTATTTACTTATGTTAAAGTCACATTCGCTTCCAGTCACAAAATCTAGACTGGAGGAATGAAGATATAGTCAAATTGAATGAATTCAACATTTAGTTTTGCAACATTTATGGCAAGACACTTTTGAATTTTTAGAGTTGCTTCAAAAAAACAATATATCAATAGCACAATTAGTTTGAAAACCTAATTCTGTTGATCCTAAGGTATTACAAAAAATTAAATTACAGTTAAATATACCAGTCTCTGTTAGAGACTATGACGTTCTTGATAATACACAATATCTAGATAGATTACTTGAAAAAACAGAAACGGATATATGTTCTATCCTGGAAGTTTGATGATATTATCTACAGCCATTATTGAGACAAGATAAAAAGAAATTGAATAATATATTGTGAGTAGTAGAAATAACAAAATTTTGACATAATCGTTATGCTAATCAATTAAATAATAATTGATCAACTCCTGTACCTATTATTAGTCTTGCAGAATCTTCGGTAAAAGAAATTGAGGCAGATTTTGTCTCAAAAATGTGAGTAATGGCTATAGATCTAATACTACATAAATTTTGAAAGTCTTTAGCTAATAAGAATGTATGACTATTATGATTTTGAATGATCAATTCTAATGTTTCTAAACGACTTTCTTCTTTTTGAGTCAGACAAATGACCGCGCATGATCTTTCAAGTAAAACATATAATCATATGAAAGAAAATAATGTTAACCCAGTTGATAAAAATAAACTTTTTGAATCATCTAATGTGATTATTTCATCAACTTGATCAACTAGTATTTCATTGCAAGATATTGAGAATTATGCTCAAAATGGAACTATATTAGTATCAATGTGATCCAGGGGAAAGGAATATCCAATTACTGAAATGAAAAAAAATTGGGAGTGGTATGATTATTGAGATGATAATGTTACTGTTTTTAAAACTTTTTCATGAAAGGAAATATTTGTGTTTTATAATTGAGTTGCGATTAATTATATGTTACAAAGTTGTCCAACTGAGGCTGTTGATCCATATTTTTCAGAGATGTTAGAATGACTGACAATGCTTACTTGATGAAATCTTTCTCCTAATAAGATACACACGGTTGATAAAGATAAACAAAAAGAAATCATAACTCAGCGAAAGGAGTGATATAACAGTTAATTTTCGCTTATTTTTTTAATTTTCGCTTATTTTTTCGCATATAAGGAAAGACACTAAGGAAAAGCCTCAGTGTCTGACGTTTTAGATGGCACTGAGTTAGGTCTTATATGACCAAAAGGATAACCTCACTACCTTCTGTTAATATATTCGACTAGGTATGTACCCAGTCTGAATAAAGGAGAAACCTTATCAAGAATGACCCTTCGGAGGCGGGAACCAATCCTGTGAGTCATTGATGATGTTTTTATGATACGGAGTATTTGAATTTTATGCAAAAAAGTGTTCATGTAAGTAGCTATAGGGTTGTAAATAATATTGACATATTTCTCTTTCATATTTTTATGTGCTATGTCTGCTAACCAAAAGCTATCAGTAGCTTGTTTTTATACTTTGTATCAGTACCAAAATAGGACGATGTATTTTGCAATATTTCACTATTCTTGTATACTTATAGAGATAGATTTTTGACCTTTTCATTGCAATGGATCGAATTTTGATATGACGAATAGCATGACTTTGTGTTTTCTTGGTTCTCCTACGATACGTAGCTGACATCGTTTTTACAAAAATGCGTGCACATTATCATGCACATAATCTGAGATTTTTACAAGTAAAAATGCCAAGAATTGAATCAGATATGGACAAAAACAATGATTCTATTCAATGAATGAAACAAAATATCGAAATTATGAATCAAGTATATAAGAACTTTTATGCTATTTATAGCGGAAAATGGTTGGATAAATTATTTTGACAACCATATATTTGATGTGAACTGATTGTAGAAAGAGAGTTGATCAAATTTCTTTTGGCAGTACCAAAAGACTATCTAGAAACATTTGAGAAAATTATTTCATCGTTCTATCCTGGATCTGTAATTGATAAAATAAAGCAACCGCAGTTATTGCATCAATGAAAATTTGTGAATGGTGGACATTTTGTGATGACGAAAGATACTGCATATCCTATAAAGACTTATGAAAATTTTGAAGCCGATCCAATGGATAGTACTCTTGCTTGATTTGCTAGAGTAACTATAGATGAAAGGTTAGTACTTCAAGTATTGGTATCTCCATTATCAGAAAAATGGCAGAAAAAAATAAGAAAAAAAGTAGAAAAGATAAAGTCAGGATGAAATGGATGAGTTCGATGATTTTTCAAAGGCTTTTTTGTTTCAAACGATAAAGATACGTCTAATCAAGAAAATAAAGATTATTCTTCACAACAAATAAGTGATATTGAAAAGAAAGCTGAGGATGAAGGATTCTCAGTTGTTCTCAAGACAATGGCTATCTCACCAGATCCGAAAAGACCAGAAAAAATGATCAATGACCTAAAAAGATCACTTAACCAGTATAATTATATTGGATTGAATTCTTTGGTATATCTACCAGCGTCGAATGTAGAAACATTTGCAAAGGACTTCGTATTGAGATTATTCAATAGGCCATATTTTACATTTAAACATATGTTGTTTCGTATCAGAGCACAAGTCTTGAATATCAAAGAAGTATCATCAATTTTTCACTTTCCACACAATAGGTTTAATAAAAATCCTCGTATAGTGTGGCAGAAGTTTAAAATCGTTCCTGCTCCAGATAATCTTTCGACCGATGGTATTTTGCTTGGAGATAATTTGTATGGTGGAGTAAAGAGAGATGTAAGAATAGGGTTTGAGGATAGATTTAGACATTTGTATATTATAGGACAAACGGGTACTGGTAAGTCTACTATTTTACAAACTATGCTTAGGCAAGATTGCCAAAATGGCGCATGATTTACTTTGATTGATCCTCATGGAGATCTAGCTGAAAGAGTAGTGCAATTTTTCCCAAAGGAGAGGATTGATGATTTGATTTATCGAGATGCAGGGAATATGGATTTGCCGATTTGATTCAATTTTCTTACGGCTAAGTCAGAAAGAGAAATGGATCTAGTCACCAATGATGCAGTAGATATGTTTGTAAAACTATTTGGTCAGGAGATGTTTGGGCCTCGTATTCAGGATTATTTCCGTAATGCTGTATTGACCCTTATGGAACAGCCTGATGGATGAACATTGGTGGAAATTGTTCGTTTATTTACTGATGAAGCATACCAGAAAGTTAAAGTAAAAAATGTAAAAAATCCTGTAGTACGTGCATGGTGGGAGAAAACCTATAACTCTATGGGTGATAGAGAGAAGAAAGAAATTATACCATACTTTCAGTCGAAGTTTTGACCTTTTGCAACAACGCCAATTCTTAGAAATATTATAGGACAACCAGAATCTTCATTTAATATTTCTGAAGTGATGGATAGTGGAAAATGTCTCGTGATAAATCTATCGAAAGGTAGAATGGGTGATATAAATGCTGATCTGCTTGGTATGATGATTGTATCTCAAATTAGGTTAGGAGCGTTCCGTAGAGCTGATCAACACGAAGAAGATAGAGTTCCTCATTTCTTGTATATAGATGAGTTCCAAAATTTTGTTACACCAGCTATTGAGAGTATTTTATCAGAGGCTAGAAAGTATAGATTGTGACTTGTTATTGCTCATCAGTATCTTTGACAGCTGGAAAAAGCAGCTGGTTGAGGGAAAGCATGAGTAAACTTGAAAGATCCAATCTTTGGTAATGTAGGTAATATGATGTGTTATAGAATCTGAGTAGATGATACAGATGATATGGAGAAACAGTTTTCTCCCAAATTTTCAGGTAATGATTTGATGAACCTAGATAAGTTTAAATGAGTGGTCAAGCTTTCAGTTGATATGCAACCTACACCTGCCTTTAGTGTAAATGTAAAACTTCCTTGGACCTTTGATCCACCAATACTCAACCCCGATGAAAAAGTAGAGATTATGAAGCAAATATCAGCATTGAAATATGGGCGTAAGAAGGAATTGGTAGATAAAGAAATTTATTATAGAGTAGGAGCGTAGGATGAGTGAATTTTTGGATTATTCTGAGGATGAGTTGAGGATTATGCTTAATGAAAAGCATAGCTTATTTAGAGAACAAAATCTAGATTGATTAACAGCACTATATCTTGATTGATTGCTTGCTCGTGATGATTTTCTAAACTTACCAAGAGTTCAGGTATTTTTTCATTTTTACCAACAATTACTTGTGAAAGTAGTAGAGGATGTACAACAGAATAAATATGAAACTACTGAGTTGGAGAGAAAAGATTTATTATCTGAACTATCAGATATTTTTTCTAAAATGGAAGAACATGCTGATACTGAAAATGAAGAAATAATATATCCTATTAAGATAAATCGTGTAAGTGGAAGAACTGATATAGAATTTGATTGAACTGCAATTGAACTTTCAAAGTTTATAGAAAAATTGTTTTGAGAGGATCTTATGAAACTGATATGATTTTATGTCGGGAATATAATAGACCTACTAAATATATGGAAGTATAAAGATGATCATACTCGTTTTCAGATGTCATTCACATTATCATCAGAATGATATCTATGAATAGAAATAGATGAACCGTATCCACCAGAATTAGAAGATTGAACGGAAAGAGATCCATATTGGCTAGATATGATAGTGTGTGATGAGATCGAAGACATTCTAGACACATTACAGCAAATTTGATATAGTAAGGATAAATTTTCTTTGCAGGAATGTATTGTCATAGAAAGATGAGGTTGAGGTAAAGATGATAACACTGAGTTAGAACCTGTGTTAGACTAATATTATTTAAATTTTTTGTATGGATAAAATTATTCTTTACTTATTCTTTGTGATGAATAAGTTTTTTAGTATATGTGTAAGTGAGAAAGATACAAGCTAGTACTTTATCTCTTAGATACTAATATGTCTGATCAGCAACTTACCATGACATCAATAGCTTTGCAATATCGTCATACTGATGTATATAAATCATTTTTTTATAAGCATACTATTGTCTTGAGTACGTCTCATGTGTTACGTTGGTCTCCTAGCGTCACAAGAGCAACCTGATCCTTGAAGTTGAAACAAAAGTTGCCTGCAAGAATGTATTTGTGAATATCTTTCACTCCAGATGTAGCAGTACAATGTAAAAAAATGCATATATATCAGCAATCAAAAAACAACTTTGACACATTCCCAGCCAATCAAATAATTCCTCATATACAAATGTTTGAGGAGTATATTCAACAATATTTGAAGAAAAATGGATATGCAAAATGAATTACTATAGACGTACTTTCTGAATATGGCAGATGATATTGATTTGGGTTTGCAGGAGTCTTTTCAACGTTGTTGGCAAGCGCTATGCATGTTTTACTGGATGATATTGATCTAGAAAACGTACAGAATAACTATGCACATTTTATGCAGTCATCTGAGTTTGCTAGTATCTGTGAATTGGCGACTGAGATAGATACACACTGTATGTGAAAGAAATATAGTTCATCAGCCTATGTCTCACTTCATACTACAAGTTGACCATTGATTCATGCATCATGATTAACACAATCTGTTACTAGTGCATATGGTCATCAGGCTGAATTAAAAAGGAATGAAATTTGATCTTTGTATGAAGTGACTAATGTACAATCCAAATCACATATACCTATTGACTATGGTATACTCCATTTTGGTACACCTCATGATACTCAGCATACATACGGCACCTATGCTGATTTCTCTGAGGTGTATAGTCAAACAAATACGTTTTTGAAAGAGATATGAACGCAATTGGGTATAGATATGGATGGTATGTTGGAATGAACTTATGATATTCATAATTTGACAACTTTTTTTAGTGTTCGTATACTCTCATCTTGGGAAAAGATGCTTCAACAGCCATTTGATAAATGGAGTATTCAAGAATTTATTCAAACATTTGTTGATGCATGATTATATAATAGTTTGATTGAGAGAGAGTATAAGAATTTGATGGATACGTATTATTATTTTGACACCATAAAATCATCTGATGAGGAAAAAATATGATTGGTGCCGTTGTCTAGTTGAAAGTATTGATGAAGTTTCTTGTTTGTTGTGCCCTACCAAAAAAGTAGACAGACACTCTGAGTACTATGTGAGCAGCTTCAGGAACGGTGATATAATCGTGCTTGTTTTTCATATCTCTCATGGAGAGATGGTGTGTCTAATGAGTGATTGGTAATAGAACAGCATGTAGATAAAAAAATATACTCACAATATATTGATGCTGATCATGTTTTATTGATAAAGGCTGGGTGAGCCTCACAAATAGTCAATCATTCACAGGTATTGACTGATCAAACTACATGACTAGTACTAGATGATGTCTATAAAAAAGTGTATATGTGAGGAGAAAAGTTGACACATAAACACTTACGTTCTCAATCTGCAACAGTCGAAGTGTTAGATATTTTATTGGAGCATGTGTGAGAGTTTATCCATAACTCTGAGTTTCCTGTATCAAGTTATAGTAAAAATAAAAATGAGATGATATGAAAAATTGTTCTACCACTAAAAAATCTCATCAAAGAATCATTTTGACAAGATATTTCTTTAGAATGTTCAGGGAGTATTTATGACTTTCATATGAAACTTGAAGGAGATCATGGTTTATTACATAGAATAAAAAAAGTAAATACTGCATAAGTGCGATTAACTTTTTTTCCACAAACTCAAAAGAGTAGTTTTGACTGATTTTAGAATATCGCTAACTGTAGAACTTTTCACTATTTCATGCCAGTACTTGTGTATATAATTGTATAGTTGTCTATTTTTGATTCATGGTGCTGTACTTGTATTGTATAATACATGCACAAGTTCTTTTCATAACTCATAATCAGTATCTAGTACTTTGTCTATTTTTCATTTTAATGTGTCATGTAGTTTTTGAATATTTATTTTTTCTTCTGGGATATATCGGTTACATATACCAAAACTATCCAAAATACGTTGTATGCGAGTCAGTGTTTCTTTTAGATGCTCTAGGTGAAAAAAATTTGTATCATTATTGTTTTGTGATTGATACCTGGGAAGCATAATTGCTGATAAATTATCTGGATTACTAGGTTCCTTGTGCACACTTCTTTCTATATATTTGTATGGTGATCCATGAGTAATAATAGGAACTATTCATTCAGTATAGCATATGCTATGCAGTATGCATAGGTGACGAAAGAAATCTTCTAAATTTTGTGCTGCCATTTGTGCATCAATCTTTTTTGTTCTTGTGTATTGAGATCAATTGACATAATTATCAGGTTTGTGTTTGTCAGTGTTTCACCATGCATTGTGATTTGAAATCTTGCTCTGTGTTCAAAAACTATAGGCATAAAGTATTGCAGTTTGTTCTGTGGGGCCTAGATTTCAACTAAAAACATGGTGAGCATGTTGCATAGATGAGAGTATATGAGTGCTTGCTAGGTCAAGAATATCCTGTATTCACTTGTCGGTAAGTACGTCATCTCATGTACTGACTTGCCCTAAGGTATCAGTTTTAGTTAATGCATGACGAATATATACAAATGTAGGGAGAATTCATATTTTTTCAGGGAGTTGTAGTTGTTTGTTTATAGCAGTATAATCATCTTTATAGTTTCAAGACTTATTGACGTGACTAAGATAGACATGCTGTTTATTAGAAATTAAGGTATGTGTATCATATTGTATTTCATATGCCATATCAATAAATTGTGATATCCTTTTGGAACCTCGGGTATGATATTGATGAGAAGTAGATGGTAAAGTATCTGTTGTTTCATGTTTTTCGTTTACTAACTTGTGAGTTTTGAAGAAGTTTATATATATATTACTATGTTTAACTGAGAAAATTCATTTTTGTGCACATATATCTATAGTTAAAGCGAGTGCATGAGCTGACATGCATCTTGATAGGAGATATATATAGGTGAGTTCTTTGAGGAGAGATTGTGTGATGTTATATTTTTCGATATGATCTGTAGTATCTTTTGTCTTAGTAATATCTGTATAGATAGCTCATAATGTATCTTTGATTGGATCTAGCGCATGTATTATATCATCTTGATTTATATGAGAAAACTGTGGTTGAATGAGTCATATATGCTGAGTATCAAATCTATGTACAAGAAAACTCAGAAATTTTGTTTGTGCATGTGTGTCATACATATCAATAACACTATGTATATCTTCTATTGAGTATTCTTTTCTCTCTTGAGAGAAACTACTGGTTAGTTGTCGATATTGTTCGAATTGCTGAGTATCAATTTTTATATAGGTGTCTGCATACTGTGAATCTTGTAAAAATTGTATGAATTGTTTTCATATATGTGTATCTAAGGAATATGTATCAGCTAAAGCACTAATTAATTTCATAAATCATAAGTGTTGAGGCTGTTGCATATATATACGTTTATCAATTTCATTGTTTGTCTCTTTAGGTGTCGAAAAAAATATTGAAATCATTTGTAGGTCTTTGTCATTTATAGATCATGAGGTGTATAAAGTAGCTAAACTAGTATGGAGAATATGTGGTAGTAAATATTTTTGCTGTAAATTAAAATAAAGTGCATGAGGTCAATCAGGCATATTTTTTTCTTCATGGTTTCAAGCATCCTCAGGTACTCTATGAATCATGATTTTTTATAATTATTTTTATTTTTAAGTCAATATACTTATATGTTTTGCTAGACTAAAATCATATGATCAGACTTTTATTTTTTGGAAAGATAGCTAGTATAGAAATTGTTTTGTTCTCATGTACTTTATGCAGATTAGATATTCGATTTTATTGATTTTTATAGTCTATGGAAGTAGTCTATTTTTTCGATGAGAAGCAAATACAACCTTAGTAGAAACAATACGTGAGCAAAATGATGAACAATTTATAGAACGTACGTATTATGATTATGATGTAGAACAGGTAATGTTTACGTATCCTGACAATGAAATACAAGTTGATGTACGATGACGTATAGATCCCGGGACAATCACCTCAGTAGATATAAATAATAGAAATATATGGTTATGTTCTAGTATCGCTAGAAAAAACATTCAGCAAGTTGTAGATGTTCCCTATTATATCTGATTTTCGGCAAATAATGCTTATATATCGCAGCATGATGCGGTATGGCTTATTCAACAATGATCTCAAAAATTACTACATTTTGAGAACGATGAGTTGTTACTATATCTAACTGATATACATGATACATATAGATATACTGTTGCTGATGTCTATGCATATAAACCTAATGGTATTCTTTCAAATCAAGTACAGTACACTGCATATGAAGATCCTCTATATCAGAAATATATTCAACAATGACATAGAGTTATGGCATTTTTGTGAACAGATAATCAGCGGTATGTGTTGGATCCTCTACGTGGAGAAAAAAATATAGAACCTCAGTTATTGGATGTATACGTCAAGTGAGAAGAGTTTTCAGACTGGACGTGGTTAGTTCCTACGTACGCGTATATGCCTTGATCTCACATATATACTCATACACCTAGCTCATTCGTCAGTAATTCATATAAACAAAAGCATATATCTAGAGTTAATATATCTCAGACACCTATGCATTATTTTCCAAGTGATCGTAGTGAAATAATAGGGAGCTTGGATAGATGAACTGCGCTAGAGGTTCTAGATACCTTTGATGATTGGACAAAAGTAAAAAATTATGATTGAACCGAATGATGGGTGTCTTGAAAGTATATAGAAATAGAGACATATACGTTTGAGAAGAAAGATGATGAGTTGTTGCCTGAAATAGTAGATAACTATGTACAATATATATCGTATCTGCATACTATAATCTAAAGTACTTTGATTGTAATTGTTGTTGATTATCTTATACTCGATTCTTATGATTTATTTCTAACGTATATTTGTCGGCTATGTGATTTGATGTTAAGAAAATATGAGCGTTGAAGCAATATTCAAACCGAAAAGATTTGATAAATTGGAAGTTTCTTCTGAAAACTTTAGTGGTACTCGCAAGTATAGCATTGATATTATTCTTGGCTAGATTTGTTCTGGGGTATGTAAAAAAATGAGCAGAGAAAGTGTGATTAACTACAACCAACATCATAAGTCAGCAGTTTGGTGAACCAATGATATTAGATGAATTAGGAAACATAAATGCGTTGATTGTATGATATTCTGGAATTGCAGACTGGGGATGATTACTTACAGATACTATTATGGTAGCTTCATTTAACCCAAAATTAGGTGCAGTGACTTTTTTATCAATACCTAGAGACTTGTTTGTAGAGTATGATACAGGATTTAAATGAAGATTGAATGGTGTGTATCGAACAAAGTATCTTGCTACTGAATGAGACGAGGATGCTGCAGCTAAAGCATTAGCAGCTAAGGTTGCGGATGTAACATGATTGGAAGTTCCATATTATATGTTGATTGATTTTGAATGATTTGTTACATTTATTGATGAGTTGGGTGGTGTTGATGTAGACATTCGTGAACCTATTTATGACCCATATTATCCTGGGCCAAACAATTCATATCAAATATTTCAAATAGCTGGAGGAGAACAATATTTGAGTGGAGATACAGCATTGAAATATGCTAGATCTAGACAAACAACATCTGATTTTTCACGTACACTCAGACAACAACAGATTATCAAGGCTGTGATCAAAAAGGTAGTGTGAAAAGTTGGAACCTTACAACTAAACTCACTTCAGGACTTGTACTCAACATTTGAGCAAATGATGGTAACTAATGTCTCTATGAAACAGATGCTTGGAATTTTACCAAAAGTTGAAGCATTAGAATTCTTCTTTTCATTTGTATATACGGCTGATTGTGATCTTAGATACTTGGATCTTACTGAGCCAGGTTGTGTTCTGCGTCATGCGGATAGAGCCAGTTTTTGATGAGCTGCTGTAGTGATTCCTGAATGAGCTTCGTATGGAAATTTGAACTATTATAAAAAAACTCAAGACTTTGCTTTTTGGGTAACCCATCATCAAGAATTTCTGATGGAAGCTGCAGATATTGGTGTATTTAATGGAATTGATAAACAGGCAGCAAGGAATGCAGGATATAATGTAAATGGTGTAGCTAGTCAGTTGGCATTGGATTTGAAAATCAGATGATTCAATGTTATTGATATTGATAATACTGAAGAATTTTATGATAAGACTACGTTGTTTCTTCCTGGATATGGTTGGTATCCAGCTACTGTAGATATGCTTAAATCATTTGTTGATATTGCAGAAATTAGGATAGATGAAACGTGAGAGTTTGGTAGTGGGGGAGTAAGTTTGATTTTGTGACAAGATTATCTCAATAAATTATAACTTATTCACTTTCTATTGCACACAGACATGTTTCCTACTATGAAACTGTTTAATTTCTAACTTTTTGTTGTATGGCTCAATCTATTTTAGCAGTAGTAGTAATTCTCTTTGCTATTATTATGTTAATGAATGCTTTGGTGAAAGTGTCACCTCATGAAAAAGCAGTAAAAGAAAGACTTTCTAAGTATCAATCAACGCTAGGCCAAGGTTGGCATTTATTGATCCCGATTATAGATTATATAAAAAAGGTAGATATGAGAGAGCGTGTAATAAATACACCTCCACAAGATATGATTACTAGAGATAATGCTGTAGTTACTGTAGATGCAGTTATTTTTACCCAGATTTATGATCCAGTAAAAGCTGTTTATGAAATTCAGGATGCGTTTATGGCTATTTCAAATCTTTCGATTACAACGCTTAGAGCTATTATTGGTACTATGACTCTTGATGATGTACTTGGTGATAGGCAGTCTATAAATACAACTGTCCAGACAGAGTTGGCTGAAGAAACTGCTAAATGGTGAGTGCAAATCAACAAAATTGAGATTCAGCGTATTGATCCACCAACAGAGTTGATGGATGCTATGAACGAGCAAAAGATTGCTGAGCAAGCAAAGAGAGCAGCAATATTGAAGGCTGAGGGGGCAAAAGAAGCTGCTATTCGTGAAGCTGAAGGTATTAGAGAAAAACAAATGTTAGAAGCAGAAGGACAAGCAAATGCAATTGAGCGTATTGCTGCTGGTAGAGCTAAAGCTATAGAGTTAGAATCAAATGCTGCGATGACGTATTTTAGAGATGCAGCTGTAACTAAAGAACAATTGAGAGTAATCGAATCATCTTAACAAAACAATACAAAATTTGTTATGGAAACATGAATATTAGATCTCTTGAAAAAGATGAAGTTGGGAGGGTAATCATACAAAGTTATATTCCAAACTATGTTCACAAAAGCACCTGCGAAGCAGGTGCTTTTTTGATTTCTTTTATTACTATTATAGGTTGTTTATGTAACGTGTATACTCATCTTTTCTTGTTTCACTAATTGCTCATACTTTGTACATATCCTGTATGATATCTAGGTATGTTTGACGATCCTGATCGGTAATAGTGTTTCATCTTTCTAGTTGAAGACGAATTCATAGTGATTTGAGTATAGGTATAGGTCGATGTTTAGTATCACTATGAATCATCTTCCTTGGCTGTCCATCAACTCATTGATAGGAAGTTGTGATAGTAAGTTTTTTTCATAGCTGGCTATCCATCCATTGTTTAGTACGTCGAAACTGATCTATCTGTGCAGATGTAGGAATTAATGTTTCGGTATGGATGATATCATACACTTTTTTTCCATCTTTATAGACATATGCACCGTCTTTTTTTCTTGGAACCTTCATTGTATGGTTGGGATCGCCAGGTGCAGAGAATTCAACACCAATTGAACTGAGATTGGTAAGAGGATTGTTATTTATCATGTACCTCATACTTCATGCTCATCCTACTTCGTTGAGGTCAGTAATAAATGTTCTAGGAGGTGTTTTACTAATAAATACTCAAAAATCAGCATTTTTTACCAATGCTTCCAATCATCATATATCAGTTCAACAACTTCCATGAATAATTATGTTTTCTTTATCTTGGTATTTTTTTGGTAGAGTATACTTTGGTCTAGTTCGATCAGAAATTGTATAGATAATGTTTCATGCTATTTCTTCTGCAGTTAATGGTTGCGAAAGTTTTTTATGAGCTTGTGCGTAGGTGAGTTTGATAACGCGCACTTTTTCTTGGTGTTCATTACTTTCTCTAGCTGAAGATGCGATGAGCATCTCTTGGTATGATGCAAGATCTGAAGTAAATTGAGAAAGTATCTCTTCGTTCACTAGAGATTCACGTGATGATCAACGATGGAGACGTTCTCATGACATAGATACTATGCTTGTATTATTTGTAAATCTTGAGCTGCATATTTGCTTTCAAGTGTTTGTATAATAGCTTCTCATATTTCTACTCAATCAACTTGAGTTCATGTAAGATCAAGTATTTTGAGGTTCCTAAAGTATCCCTCTCAACCCGTATTTACCAGAACATCAAGTTTACTAATGTCAGTTAAATTTTCGCATCAACTAATATCTAAGTGAGTTACATTGTTTGGTAAGTTATCTAGGTTTTCTAGCCGTTGATTATCTTTTAGTATCAGTTCTTCAAGATTATCAGCTTTGAGTCAGGATAGATCAACTTTTTTTTCTAGTTTAGAGATAGATAGCGTTTTAAGTGATGGATAGTTTCATTCAATATTTGTTAATGCTTGTGCTCCACTTACATCCAATTGTGTTAGTCCTAAAGGAAGTTGCGTAATTTCTGTAATTGATGATTGATTTACTTGTAATAACTTTAGGCTGTCTGGAAGCTTTGGAAGCATATTTCTAGTATAATAATCTAATTTTAATATTTCTAAACGCTGAAATGTGCTATAATCATATGTAACATCGGTAAGAGATAGATTAATAATTTTTTCTTTAGGGAGATTATCTAAAAATAATTGTATATTTTCTTCACTCATTCATTCACTATCTATAACGTGTAATTTTGAAATGTTTAGACCATTTAAAAATCATAAGTTTATATCATCAGGAATTTTTTCTATCACTACATATCATCAATCAGCTTTATCGATTTGTTCATATATATAAGCCTCGTATTGTTCTTGAGGACTTTCTGCTATTTCTAGATTATCATCCTCTTTTCGACCTGCTTGTGTATTTAAATAGTCTACTAATTCGGCCGCTGTATCAGCTGTAAGTCCTACGTCATCAATATCTATTGTTCGTTGTGTTGGTGGCTCAAAGCGGTCCTCATATTGTTGAATAGTATTCGTTTGTATATCGTGTTTATATATACATCATTCATTATCCATTTTAGCTCACTTGAGTGCTCACAAAAGGGTGAGAGTTTTTTCTAGAAAATCAATTTCGGAGTTATATTCTATGGCAATTCAAGCAACAGTAAAATTTTTATAATTTACAAGATCACTGTTTCCTATATAGTTTATCGAAGTTTTAAGTTCTTGTATGGTTTGCTTATTATTGATTTCTTGTATTTCTTCAGTAGATGTTTGAGTATTGAGATAATTGACGAGTATAGTTGCATTTGTATTGTCTATTTCTGCTTCTTCTAAGCTAATATACCAGTCTTGATTTTCTACTCAGTCAGTCATTTGTTTGATATATCATCAATCTTGTTCTAGTTAATAGACAAATCAGCTTGAACTCTCAATGGCTTGATTTATAAGGTTTACTAGGTATTTTGCATTTTCTAAAAAGACTGTTTCATCTTGTTCATTAAATTCGAGTGTGGCTCATGCAACTTTATGATTTTCATAGTCTATAAGGTTATGAGTATCCAATGTTTCAATTTCTGTTTTCAATTGTTCTAGTTTTCTTTCTTCTTCAGTGATTACAATTTCTTCATACTTTTCAGTTTCTGGGTTTCGTTCGTATTTTGTAGTAGCTCATTTAGTATCAGTTACTGTTTTCTTCTCGCGTCTATTATTAGATGGTTCGGTATCTTCATAAACTATTGTAGTTCAATCACTTTTATGAATTAGCTTCTTCTCTCGTATATCACTTGATGGGTCAGTATCTTCATAGACTGAAATGGTTCAATCACTTTTTTTAACAGTCTTCTTCTCTCGTTTATTATTAGATGTGTCAGTGTTTTCATAGACTATTATAGATCAATCAGTATCAGTTACAGTTTTTTTTACGAGCGTTCCTTCATCATTATATTCAAACTTTTCTCTTGGTTCATCTATTGTTTCTTCAATAGTTGTGGTTGACGTATCTATTGGCATTCAATTTTCAGTATTTACATCATTTTCACTTTTCTTTGCTTCATAAGCACTACGATCATTGAGAAAGTTGACTAATTTTTCAGCCTCTTTAACTGAAAGTCAACTTTTTATGACGCTCATATCTCGATTTCATTCTTTTCGTTTTCAATCTATTCATCTACTAATATCAAATCGTTTATCATCTATATAAAATACGAAAAAACTTTCATTAGTTCATAATGGACGACTAAGAGCTTCATTTATTTTTTTTAGTGTATAGAATGCCATTTGAGCAAATTGTAACTCATTGTCGGCAGTTATTTGTAAATCTCCAACTTGCTCCCAATCAGCATTTTCAAATCAGTCTATTTCTTCTTTTATTCTGCGTATTTTAAATTCTTTATTTCCTCTTCTAAGAGATTCATTATCAGCATCTCTATCTCATCAATCATCCTCAACCAACTCCAATATTTTAGTGATAGTTTGTGGTCCAGCCTTCCCATCTTGTTCTTCATCAGTAAAATTTGCTAGTTCTTGAAATTTTTCTACAAGCGCTAACATCTTTTCATCATAGTTTCCAGTTATCGTGATCTCTGGTAATCATTCATATCAAGTTTTTGTTTTGATGTGAGTGAGAACTATTTGCAACGCAAAAACTACTCATGCAGAGTTGCTTCCATATATCTCATCCCAAGATTTATCTGCTACATTTTTGAGAATATTGATTGCATGGTCTAAGGTTATTTGCTTTCTTTCTATATTAGTGCCATTTTCTATATCGCCATGAAGTATACCATTTTCGAGTACTATATCTTTCAATCACTGAAGTTCATCTGAGGTATCTCTCAGTTGTGCTTCAATTTGATCTTCGATCCAATGATTTTCGTTAGCAATATTTTCTCAATATTTCATGGGTAGAGGATGTATAAAATTATGCTTGTTCAGTAAGAATCCTAAGTTTATTCAAGCTTTCTTCGTCCATAATCAGATCTTTTTGATTGATGACTGTTTCGTGGTCAGTTTTTCTAGATTTTGCAAGAGCGATTGCTTTTGGATCTGGTTTATCTCGATTGATTTGATATTTTTTTGTGGTATCTAGAAAGTGGGTTCTTACCATTTTTGCTCCAAAGGGAATCAAAGTAAGTTCGCTATACCTAAAAAATGCTACAAACACACATATGAGAAAAATTGGTATAGCCACAATAAATGCCGTTGCTTTACTTACTCAGCTTTTGAATAACATATTCCATACACCTAAGGTCAATCATAGTCCTATTGCCAGTATCATCAACTGGACGATACTTACTGTGAATGGTCACATATTGATACTCATATTTAGCCATCATCCAGAGATATTTCTGGGAATAAATATTTTCATGTATCTAGACATAAATAAAATCTATGTATAGTATACTTGTATTGTTGGATTTTGGCAAATATATACTCATAATTTTTGGTATGAATTTTACTAAGTATCGTTATATTTCTTTTATGTTTTTGTCGGCTATTACAATTGATAGTGATGTCTTGCTATGAGTAGTTTGATTGCTCATTGTTGCATTTTTTTCAGTACATAGGCGTTTGTCACCAACTATATACAGACCCTCATGATATAACTCACATAGAGCTAAGTGGTATATGTCTATAACTAGTCTTGCTATAGTTCTGGTGAGTATTCTCTACATATATAATATTCGTCTACCTATTGGGCAGGAAGCTGTAAGCGAAGATACAGCGCATGTCCAGATTATACTTGATGTGTCGTTATCCATGGCTGCTGATGATATTGAACCAAGTAGGTTTGTAGCTGCTAAAGACCTTATTACACAGATATTGGATGTCTCTGGGGACGCTACTATTTCCTTAGTTGCTTTTTCTGGGATTCCCATTGTTCAGATTCCTTTTACCAAAGATAGATGAGCATTTCTAGCTCATCTAGAGGATCTATGATTGACTGACTTTCCTCCGACTATTGATTTTTTGTGAACTGCATTGTGAGATGCATTGCTTGTTGGAGTAGATCGTATATCTTCTAGGCAATGAGATGGATGACATATATTATTAATCACTGATGGTGATAGTAGTATCGGATTAGATCCTCTGGATGTAGTAGAAGTAGCTCGTGAGAAAAATATACAAATTTCTACTTTTGCATTATGATATGAAGAATACCTGCTTTGACTAGATAAACAGTGACGTGAGGTTATTGCGTACATTGATATAGCAACTTTGCAAGAGATTGCACAGCGTACATGAGGAAAGTTTTATCATATGTTACCTGATCTGGGAACTGATAATTTTTCTGATATTGTCTCTGATTTATTTTCTAGTGAAAAAATTATTGTGCAAACAGTGTATCTGGCATTAAATAGTATTTTAAAATGGATGTTGTTAGTATTGATCTTGATTCATGGTAGTTTACAATTATCTGTGTATACACGTTTACAATTATTTTTGAAAAATAAATAGCGTACATGCTATGAGAAAAAGTATTTACTATTCATTGTTTTTACGTTGTTCTATTGTTTCAAATGTTTCACTATGTCCGTTATCTCATATGCGGTCTTCAACTGAAGCAGTTTCAGCAGTGATGTCTACTTCTCATTGTTGTTGACTGAGTGCGCTGAGACTACTCACTATTGCTAGAATGGCAAAAATTCATGTTGCTACATACTGCCATCTAGGAGAAGTTCATTGTTTTTTCATGATATATTCTATACAATAAATAAAATCGTTACTCACATGCAAATCACACATACTCATCATTTTCAAAGGTGCAGTTTGTGAATGAACCAGGTATCACAATACTAAACATTTGTTGTCCGTTGTTACTTGTATATCTACATATTGCTTTTCCGTTATTGATACCGGCAATCACTGAACGTATATTTACATTTTCTTGAAGTGGATGACCTGTATTTTCATCTCGATAGCTAAATATAGGTAGTTTACCTACATATATGTCTTCATACAATGGACAGTAGATTATAGGTGTCTCTTGTGGTTGTACTTCAAGATCAACTGATTGGACAGTAGCAGTTGTTGTTGGAGGAGGTTCTCATGCTCACCAATGATCTGCTAAAAATGCCATCCCGATGACGATTCATATGACTACTAAAGCTTTAAGAATAGTTGTTTTCATGTTCGTGATCACTATAAATTTGTACGTTTGAGAAACCGTTTTGTAGTGTTTCTTAGGTATATTATACATAAAAGTTTTTATACTGTCAATTTTTTGAAGAGTATGCTACGTAAATATATTTGTATCTTGTGTGTATGTATATTCAGCAGTATGAACTGAGTATTTTCTACTGAGTTGAATTTGGATGCATTATGAGAATATCAACAGCTTTTTGAACAAATGGAAAGTCAGGGGACTTTTTCTTATGGAAATAGCAAAAAAAGACGCTGTGTGCGATATGATAGATGAACATATTTTTCTATGTCGCCTGCGTGTTTCTTACAATGATGAACGTTACCAAAACTTCCCTTTACTGAGGCTATTGATGTTATCATGCCATATGTTGTAGGTGCAAGTCATGTATATGAAACAGATACAGACGCTTTTTGGTATCAATGAACTGATTTGGTTTTTGATAAAGATTTACAAACTTTAGAAGATCGAGAAATATCCAGAGATACTTTAGCATTACAACTTTTTTCTCATCATAATCTATTGATACAAGTGCCAAAAATATTGATAGCATATGAACAACTTTCAGACTACGCATTTTTTGCTTCAGTAAGGGACACTTCGACCTATGGAGTATGTAGAAAGCAAAATTATGATGCAGCTATGGGAGAGTTGGATAGATATATCTTAGCTCCATGAGAGGAATTGAATATGAATAAACTCATTGCTAATTTACCTGGGTATTGTACCTGAACTGCTGGAAAATACTTATTTTATCAATGAGTATGTGGATGAAGTACACAGTTATTTTGGAATGCATTAGTCAATCCCTATGTCTATGTTAAAGAAAGGCATGCACATGGAGAATTTTGGTCATCCTTTTATGGCCATAAATGAGAGGATGCCTCTATTTATGAGTGGTCGAAGCAACTTGTGCTAGAAAATATCTGAAATGAACATATCTATTTCAGAACGTATCCAGGACCTGATGGAAATACAGTACTTCTTAGTGTGTATCCAAAAAAGGAATGACTATGGAGTTATGTTCAAAAACAAGAAACCTGAGCACTCAGAGCCGAACTTATGAATAAAGTTACAGACACCTTTGGTTCTTTGAAATACGAACAATTTTGGGAATCAAGATATCGATGAATAAATACAACAAAAGATCTTTAGAAAGATCTAGCAAATCTTACATCTCAGTTTGTCAGGAGTCTAATATCATGCAGTCCATATCTTATGGCTACTAGTCTTGTGAGTCATAGTCAAAAAGCAAAGCCACTATATTCGTTTGGATCGATATCTGCATTTTTCAATACTTCAGGATGTATCATTCCTGCTCCTAGTATTTCTAACCATTTTTCATGTTTTCCAACTATTGCCTTGGCATCTATTTCAAATCAAGGTTCTACAAAAGGGAAATATGCAGGCCTGAGTCTCATTTCTACTTCTTGTTCAAGTATTGCTGATAAAATTTCTTTCATCATATGTTTGAAGTTGGCGATAGAGATATTTTTATCTATCACTACTCATTCAACTTGTCGAAAGACTGTATCATGTGAGGCATCCATTTTTTCATTTCTATATACTTTTCATGGTACTACAAACTTAGCAGGAAGTCCATGTTTTTT